>Ga0228711_1006677_pt1 | contig 17001 bp, 11 predicted proteins | sample MedpolnodulmetaG_2_FD_177996 | JGI IMG/M metagenome (GOLD analysis project Ga0228711, IMG submission 177996) | Root nodule microbial communities from Medicago polymorpha collected in Santa Monica, California, United States - brown nodules | ecosystem: Host-associated > Plants > Roots > Nodule...
CCAGCTCGTTTGTGGGACATAGCCGATTTGGGTATCATCATGAGGTCATGCATCATATTACATAATATGATTGTTGAGGATGAACGAGATACATATGCTCAACGTTGGACCGATTTTGAGCAACCTGGGGGAAGTGGATCTAGTACAGCGCAACCATACTCGACCGAGGTATTACCAGCTTTTGCAAATCATGTGCGTGCTAGATCCAAGTTGCGTGATCCAGATGTTCATCACGAATTGCAAGTAGATCTAGTGAAACACATATGGACAAAGTTTGGAATGTATCGTGATTGAAGATGATTTGTATCGTACTAAATAAATTACTTGTGTGTTGTATGCTTAGTTTGTTGTATTACATTTTAAGTTATTTGTGTGTCGCGTGCTTAGTTTGTTGTATTGCATTTTAGGTTAAGAAAATAAAAATAAATTATTTTACAAAATTTTGTTTTTCCAAAAAAACTAAAAATTAAATAGTTAATTGTATTATTTTAATTTAATTATAATCGATAATTTATGTAATTATAAAAACAAAAATTAAATAAGAATAAAAGAAATAAAAAATGGTGGGGTAGAGTGTTGAATGAAAAACCATTGGAGAAAGTAAAAATTGAATGAGTGTTGAATAAGAGAGAAAAAATGATGTGGAGTGTTGAGAATTGAAAAAGTGGGTGTTGAATGGTGTTGAATGAAAAAACCATTGTAGATGGTCCAAGGCGGTGTTCAGATCTGCTTCAGTCCTTATTTCATCCAGTTTCCCGATTTACTCCACCGATCTGTGACATGTGGTGCAAAATAATTCAAAGGTTGAGATTGAAAAACACAATCAACATTCCATTGTTCTTCTTCTCAACGAAAGTTATTCCTCTTCTCCGCTTACACCCAACACGAGTTGCCACCACTGTGTCTTTGTTCTTGAAATGATTACATTGCATAACGAAATCTGCATTTTTTTTTATTTGCAACATTGCATAAAAAAATTGCATTACTTCTTGCTTTAATTGAAAATTGAACCCTAATTTGAAAAAGGGGAAAGATGCGATGGGGCTGGAGAAGCTAATTCCATAGTGAAAGCGGCATAGCGGTGCCGAGAGCATGGACAACAAGGAGAGATGGTACAATGTTGAATTTTCAGGAACGATTCTCTTTGAAACCCGTCTTGTTTCATTTTTTGTTAAACAAAGTATTAGTTATTTTCATATTTTTTAGAGAAATGATATTTATACAACAATTTTTTAACAACTTTTGTGATAACTTTCTCTTTCATAGTCGCATCTCTTTATTGTTTTGATTTTTATGTCAAGAGTAATGTTATTTGAACATCAATTTGATTGACAACCACATGGACAACCATATTTTTACAAAGAAAATATGAGAGAGAAAATAAAAATATAATGTGAGTATGAGAGAGAAAGTTGTCATAAAAGTTGTTAAAAAATGGTTGTACAAATATCATTCCTCTTGTGTCAATTGAGTAATGTTATTTGAACATCAATTTGATTGACAACCACATGGACAACCATATCTTTGTAATTTAATTTATGGTTGTCCCAAAAGTTGTCATACAAATGGTTGTTCAAATAACACAACTCTATTTTTTAATCTCGATCATTGATTTCCTGTTTGCCATGTGTCATGCATCTAAGCAAAGAACTGAAAACTGGATGAAATAAGGACAGGTACTGATCTAAATTCGTCAAGGCATATATGATCACTCACTTAGCTGAGTCAGACGCAACATGTATATTTATTATTTTTAAAAGTAAAATAAAATCTACCGCATCAATAAATTAAATATTTCTTAATTAATTTTTATTATCTTTGTCATCTTCATCTTCAAATTTATCAACCTTCTTCATTTGCATCTTCGACTTCAAAAGAAAAAAGAAATATCCATCATATTTATATCATCATCTTCAAATCTTAAATGAAAGAAAAAAAAACATAGACACTACCAAACACAAAAGTTTAGCACCTCAAATCGAATTCAAAGGTTGAAGATCCAAGAAAGGTGTTTATTTCTTGACTATTACTTTTCCCACCATGCTGCCTTCTCGCGCGCCCTGCAAAATTTCTAAAAATACCCCTGGTCCGGATTATATAATCTGGAATAGATTGTTAGTGCTATCCAGAAAATGAATTTCGGACCAGATGTTATGTGCTTTTTTTGTCTTTCTTTGATGTAAAGGGTCTTTGTTGACCGTTATATGAACCTCACACAAGCTGCAATGCAATTGCATGTTCATATGAACGGTCAACAATGACCATGACACCACCGACACCCCTAAAAAACTAAAAAAAATTGAAGAAAATGGAAGAAAAGAGGTGAGGTGAAGTGAAGAAAATTTGAAAAATGGAAGAAAAACTAATAAAATGAGTTGTTTTTATCTTTTTGTCTTTTTATTTCTGGTTTATATGTTTATTTGCATTTATTTTACGAATTTCAAAGCTTAAAATTCTGGTAAAAGACCTTTCCGGATTTTATTATCTGGATTAATCTGCAAAATTCTAACAATTTATTTTGAAAAACATAATCAGGGGTAAAATTGGAAAAAAAAATAGGGCGCGCGAGGAAAGGCATAGGGTGGGAGAAGTAAATCCCTTATTTCTTGATTGAAATTTAAACATTGTTTCCGATCACAACCTTAAAACACGATTTAATCCATCAACTCTAGGGTTATTTGGATTTTAAACCAACCTTCTAGCTCAAGCCCAAACCAAACCAAGACAAACAAATAATACCAATGTGAACATGAAATGACTTTTACAAAATTAAATTTGGAATCAAGAGAGAACCCTTAAATGGAATTATAAGTCCCTTTGCTCAAAAACAAAACCCTTAGATGTAATTGAAACTTGTTGTCATTTGAAGGATTCTTGTTGAAAACAAAACAATCAGATATTTTCTACAAAAGGTTTTGGTTCTTATTAGTTTCTTAATGGCTCTTGTCTCAACCCATCACTCAAATCCTTTGATTTCTTAATTTGAGATTTTGGTATTTTCAGGATTCTGGAATTTCTTGATTTGATTAATGTCTCATATGGAGATTTTTTGAATTTGGGAAGATCACTATTATCAAGGCTTTATAAAACGGTATGATATCGTGAAAAAGGTTGGGGTAAAAAGTTGTAACTAATTGTTGTTACCATTATTCTCCGTTTTTACATAGTTGACAAAAAATCACAACGAACTGCAGTTACAGCCGCAACGAAACACCATTACACCTGCAACAAAACATTGTTCATGAAAATAAACGAGAATCTTGTTATTTTTCAATTGAGACAGATGAAATCACATTTTTAGGGCATATTTTAACATAAAGGCTAAATTGGATATTTGGTCTCTTAACTTATTTATTGTTTTCATATTAGTCCCCTAATGAATTAACTTTACATTTTGGCCCCTCATGAAGGTGATAAAAACACAAAGGATGTTGAATTGTGTTAGACTGTTGGCTTTTTCAAACTTTTTCTAAGTGTTTGCGTTGTTCAGAGTCTAAAACTTGAGTTCATAGTATGATGTATAGTTATGAAAGTAGAGGTTCTAAGATCCACACACACACACACACACACACACCGCGCAATTTATACTAGTTCCTCTCACAAACCAAGAGTAGAGAGCGCAATTTATACTAGTTCCTCTCACAAACCGAGAGTAGTCTTGTCCCGTTTCACTTCTAAGGGATTTTCACTATAATCACTAAGATTACAAATGCTCAGGCACACAAACAAGAGACTTTTGATGCTCAAACACACAAGCAAGAGACTATTGATCATTAATTTTCTTGTACATGTAGTATCAAACGGTTTCACGTTGGATTCATTGCATTTCAAGTTTCAAACCAGCTTATTAACTAAGGTTCTTGTTAACGAGTGTCCCCGGAGCACTCTTTAAGCATTTCAAAAGAAGAAATTATTTCATAAAAAAGTCAAATATTTCAATTTACAATGCATTGATTACACAAATTTAAATAAAAAATTACTTTTTAAAGGTCTTAACGAGTGTCTTTAACATTTCACACTAACAAAAACAATGATATGCCATTTATTTTACCTACATAATTGTTGTTCTTGACAAATTGGACTGTGGTTCTAATATGAAAAATCTCATGTATAAGTTCAACTCTTGTTTTAATATGAAAAATCTCTTGTATAACTTCACACACTTAGATTAATATTGTATTGTATCACAAAATTTGTTATGCAATACTTGTTTTTTATTTCTTGTGGTGTTAAATTAAAGTTAATTATTAATTGATTGGTAGCGCTTTAAATTTATTAATTTATTCAAAAACATTTTATTGGTAGTGCTTTATTAATTATGGATTTGCTTCGAAAATTGCTATGAAAGTTTAGTTTTGGATTGCTGCGAAATTGCTATGATAAATTTAGTTGTGGTTTTGCTGCAAAATTGCTATGATCAGTCGTAGATATGTTGCTACAAAAGATACATTTTGAATACTTGTTTGCTGCGGAATAACTAAATATTTCCAACGATTTTTTTTCCTACTAACTACGGATTTACTAAGAATTATTTCCCTAACAATTTATCTCTCAATCCATGCTAAAACCAATTCAATAGGTATTTCGTAGCATATCTCTAACTAGGGGTGGCAAAACAGGCCCGGCCCGTCAGGCCAGTTCGTTTAACCTGCCATTTTAAGCGGGTTGGGGTGAGATTTTGAGCCCATCTCTCTAGTTGGCCCGCCCCTGTTAAGCCCGCTGAAAAAGCGGTCATAGCGGGTTGGGGCGGGCTGGTCCACAGACTTATTAAACTTTCTTTTTTTACTATTAGTGATCGAATTTTTAATTTACACACCCCATAAACAATTGGGCCAAATGATACCAACCCAACCTCAAATTGTCTCACTCTCTCTTATAGTGATAAGTGATAACTGATTCACCACTAGTCCACTACCTCTAGAAAAAAACTGATTCACCACTGCATTATATTGAGACTTATTTCATGTTGTTGGATTTATTTTGTAATTTGTTTTATGTTGGATGTATGATGGATTTATTTTGAGATTTGTTTAATGTTAGAGTCTTTATATTGAATTTATTATTTTTATAATAGCAGCGTATTTGTTAATAACAACCGACAAAAAACATTTTAAAAAATAGACGGGTCATCCCGCCAGCCCACTAGTCCGCCATTAGGCGGGGCGGGTGTGAGTTTGAGCCCACCCCCTCAAGTTGGCCCGCCCCGCCCCACCCCGTTTTTGGCGGGCTCATAGCGGGCTGGGCCTAAACGGGGCGAGCTGGCCCGTGTTGCCATCTCTATCTCTAACTAAGTTCATTTGCTAGTAATTAACTACGAATTATATGCAAGCTTCATTGTAGCAAATCACATATTTTCTTGGATGAAATGCCATGGAAAATATTAGAAACAAAGATTTACAAGAATTAAGAAACCACGTCCTAGAATAGAAGAAACTAAGCGAACCATATCAGAAGGCAACCGGAGGAGGTAAACCAAGCAAAGAGGAGACATGAAAAATTACCTCACCATAAGATTTGTTTTGAAAGAACAAACACTACAATATAAATTTAATCCGTAAAATTTCATATTAAACTTTACCTTGAGTGACTGAGAGGGTGTGTAGGAGTATTGGAGGAATTACTTGGCTGCATTAAGAGATTTTAGATAGTGTGTAACGTAAAAATTGAGTGAAATGATAGGGAAAGAGAGGGGGTTTTCATAAAGTGTTGGTTCCATTGTTTATTGTTACTACCTTTGTGTTATACCTAGGTGAGTGAGTCTCCAATAGATGAATTGTGATATGCTATGCAAAATCTTAACAGATAGATTATGATGATGAAGATACATATGCAGTATGAGTGGGTCTCAAAGTTGATGTTGTTCAACAAATTGAATGTGACTTTGGGAATGGCAAATTAAAAATGCAGTGTGTGGCAGCACAAATAATGGCAGTAGCTACGTCTTTCAATGTTGGGAATGGGGGATACGGAAGAAAACCAATTGGTCAGGGATGAGAGGAAAATAATGGCAGTAGCTACGTCTCATCACAAGGCTCTAATAAATTCTCACAACATCGTCTCGACGATAAATAAATTTCCTGAATGAATTTTGATGATTTTCAAGGTATATTCAAATTTTTATATTTAGTTCTTCCCGAAATCATTCAAATACATGAAATAAGGCCAAAACACATAATCATGACATATTACAATTTAGTGAACTCAAAACATAAAATGTATTCAACTATATTTTCATGCTTAGCAAACATACTTGTTTTGACATTGTACAAAAATTAACAGAATAAAATTTAAAACGGCAAAGGCCCTATTCTAGGTTGTCCTAAACTACGGGTCTTACAATGTTGGAATTAGATTCAAACAAGTTATCTTTTCTTTGGTTTCGAAGAGTGTTGTGGACTCTTTTATCTTGCGAGACAATGATGGAGGGGTAGGTTCCATTTTAAGTAGAAGTTGTTGTCCTTTATCATCATTCCTTAAAACCTCTTATGTTCAACTTCATTTTAACATTCCACTTTATAGTGATCCTTTGATTTTAATGAATTGCATTAGTTTTCTCTTGCATATATGAAAGGAACAAATAAAATCAATAATTTTTTTTAACTATTTGACATGAAGATAATTAGACCAAAAAAGGATCAATTGTTATAGAATTTTTCGAAACAATATTATTATTATTTGTACAATAAGTAGTTTTTAGAACCTTGATGAGTGAAAAATAATATAATGAGTTTTGTAAGTCCAATTCCAACGTGGCAACAGTTAACACAATTCCTAGGAATGTGCTAAGACAATTCACCGTAAAGCACCCATTTTGGAAGCTTAAGTGGGACTAATATATACCCATCACTTGTTATACACCATTTTAACGTTAATAATAAATAAACACCTAATTTCTCCGACCTAACTCCTCAAATTGTTTTTTTACTAAATCGACCCCATCAATAACTATAAATCATTACATTTCAAACAAAAAAAAATCATTTTAATACAATTTATTTATTGGGTCCCTAAGAGAGAAAGAACCTGCTTCTATAGTCATCCTTTTCTACAAGCATCCAATTTGTTCACTCCATAATGAGGGAGCCTATTTAGTTGTGTTAAGTAGGTGAAGCGCCCATCATTGTGGATTCTCTAATCCGTACACGAAATTTAGAGGTACAAATTTAATAGGTCATAAATTTTACAACGAAATGGTATTGTTGTCTTTGAATTTCCACAATCTGATGTCCCTAGTATTGTGTGTGGTAACAACCTTCTTCATTCCAACTGCTAGGCATGTAATAGAAGGTCGAGAATTCCTAGGAATGGCATCAATATTTATGTAGGTATCTTCAGGCAATCTCTTCCCCTTCCTTCTTTGGATGGAGCCTGAATGACTTTGATAAGTTGATAACAATCTATCCTCCGTAATACAACTTGAAACAATGTTGCCATCATTTTGATTTAGAAATCTTAAGATACCATCTATTCCTCCAACAGCCAATGTTGATTTGTCATTATGCATGTGCTGTAAGGAGGACACGACATTAGGACTCACTCGTGTGTTCCACAACAGTTTTCGTGTCCTGCATGATGTAAAAAAACAAGATTGTGTATATGAGTGATGAAATATATAAAACTTTGCATTGGTCAAGTAAAAAAGAATGATTGTTTTTTATGTGAATCAGGTATCCTCTACACGCAATTACAAAAGAGGCTAATCCCTTGAGCTGAATAGGACCACAATGGGTGGCAAAGCATTCCCTCAAGAGATTTAACATTGTTACATTCACAAGGCTGGAATCGAACCCAAAACCTCTGAAATAACTAATGGTTTATGCATGCAGAGCATTTATGTTCCAAATCAACCTAATCTTTTGACATCTAGAGAGGAAAATAACTAGGGAAGACTATCTAGCAAAAGGAAGGACAAATTAGGGAAGGCGTAAAGCTTCATCGAGCACCTTAATACCCGTCAGAATATACGAAAACAATCAGTTCCTAGAGTCCACATGTATTACAGGTGTGATGAAAATACTAATATGGAAAATCCATAAATTTCTACAACTTATCAGGGTTTTAAAATAGGTGTGATTATGGCTGCGACATGAAGTTTTTGAATGTCTTTGTTACTACAATTATGGCTGCACCAATTGCATTTGACCACAATTCTCGATAATATCAAGGATTGCAGTGCGACGGTGATTTAAAACCTTGGAAATGATATATCATGCTTTATTACACGCGTCTTAATTTGTTTAGGAATGCTTAATGTTAATGCCCCCTACCCCTAGCAATAACCTTTAATACACTATTGCAAGCATACCTCATGTCCCAACAATATGTATACCCAACAGCTGATCCGGCAAACAATAGATGAGAGGAGGGTTTTAAACACAGGGTCTTTATGCCTGCGAGGAAAACAGAACATAAAATAAGATTTTCACTTGCTGCATCAGAATTTGTAGTGCTTAATTTCCTACATTTGTCAAAACTGATTATGCCACTGCATGCAAAATTAATATTCTAAACATGTAAATAAATACTACTTCGTCAAGGAGTAATCCACCAAATAAAATAAAATCATATTAACTTAACCCCAGTTGAAGTGCCACAAGTACTGTAGTATATCTAATATATGTACAATCACATAGCATAGAGGACACACAAGTGCAAACCAAACACCGGTGAAATTATAAACTAATTCCAATGTTGAGTCAATATAATGTTGGCTCCATTATAGTATCCCAGGTTTGGCTACACAAACATTATCTCCCATTGTCTCAACAGTTTGCATAGTTCCCGCCTTTAGGCATGTTTTTTTTTTTTATGAATCAAAAGCGAAGGAAGGCATCAGGGGATAGCTTGACATCCCAGCTAGGTTGGCACCCCAAGGTTACCCCCATCCTCTACCACCTTGTTCAAAAAATTTATTAAAAAAGGGAAAACTGTACAAGAGGGGGGACCAAACCAAAACCCTCAGAAAAAAAACAGGAAAAAATAAGCCAAAAGACAAAGCAAGAGACCTAAGGAAAACGGAAAGTAGGAAGTCCGAATTTGTCTCTATAAAAATCACTAAGAAACGTGGGGAGAGAATCCCACCAAAAAGCATCATCCAAGCCGAGACCATCATTCGCTAGCTTATCCGCACAACAATTTCCTTCGCGAAAAATATGAGATGAAAGGATGGATGGAAATGCCTCCATGTGTACAATTATGTCACCTGTTGCGAAAAGCAAAAGGAACTAACGCGGGGAACTAACGGAGCTCTATTATTCAGACAATAAGAAGTAACTTGAATAGAATTCCAAATACCATCCAGGAATATTTGATAAAGGAACAATTGGTTTGGCCACAAACATCAACAAAGGCCTATGATTAAAGAAGAAATCTTTCAGGGCAATACGAGAATCCAAATTACCAATACCTCGAATGTTCCAGTAAAAAATCTTCATTGAGGAGTAGTTGGAGGATCACCCTTAGACCGGGTATTATAAGCGGACCTGTTAAGATTCTTTTCTGTTTCTTTGTCAAATTGTAAGGAAAGGCGCGTTATCATTATCATTTTGCTCAACCAAAATGTGAAGCACCAAATTCAAATCCTTTTGAAGAACGGAGCAAAATTCAAATCCTTTAGGCATGGTCAACAAACCATTTTAAACCAAACTGAATCCAACATAAACCAAACCACCTAGAACAATATTTGAACTAAACTGGTTTAAGTAAGTTATGATTCTGTTAGACGGTTCTGAGTATTGAAGGCAGTTATGCTATATTATATTTTAATTAGGAGGGCAGTTATATATTGTTTTAATTAGGACAGTTATGGTTGTGTGTGGCAGTTATGTATTTGTGTTATAAATAGGAAAGTTATGGGGCAAGGGAAAGGTGGGATTCTGTTACTTGATAAAGGATTGGGAGAGACCCAACTCTCGAACATTTGGGAAGGTAGAGATACAAGACTCTCGAATTTCTTGGGAATCTATTGTAATATTGATATTAATTTGTATTGTGGTACCGGTTTCTATCAGATTCAAATGCTAAAAAAAATGATTCCGACCAGACCACAAACTAACCAAACCAAACCCACATCCAAAATACAAAATCGTGACTGACTTTTATCAAAATTGAGAATAGATATTGCATGATGCTCATCAAATAAAAAAAGGAAACACGGTTTGATTCTTATGATTTTGTTGCATATCATGAATGAAATCATGCTAAGCACAATATTAATATTAATTAGAAGGGATAAACCATTACCTCTAAAATCACTTGATCTAAGTGTAGCTACTTTCTGAACAGAAGTAGGATCTGATATTGTTATATTCCCCGAAGTGGAGCCACTTAGTATCAGTTGATCTTCACTTAAACATAAACACGTTATAGGTGCAGAATGCATTCTGCAGATAATGAGTTTTACATACAATAAATGTTAGACGGCATGTTTAAGTTATTCATCAATCAATACAAATGAATCAACCTATACCAATGAGATTTATGATTTTATACAATATGCAGCTTGTGTTCTTTTCATGATAAATTTAATGTGCAGTGACAGCAGATAATTTATGGACAGAAATAAAACAGAAAAAACTGCAAGATACCTTATAATTTGAGAACATCTCCTACTATACATGTCAAAAACACGAACAGACCCATCATCACATCCAACCATTGCTTCTGGGTCAAAGTAACTGCAAGCACATAAGGGGGAAAAGAAAAACTTTCAGGTCAAAATCAAGATCCTATCTAGGAGTGGAAGAGGAATGTACACAATCTTAACACAGGTCACGTGATCGTATAAAAGTACAATATAATATAATTAATTAACAGGTGTAATAATATCACTAAGTTTGAGTAAGAATTTAGATGTTTGGTTTGTAGTTATTGCAAATGTTAATCTTTTTAATAGTAATTATAGAAAAATAACAGGAATAGAGCAGAACAGAAAAATCACGAAGGCTTGTATTTCACAAATGAAGCTTAGAGCAAGCAACATACTGCCTTATGAGACTCAATTTAGATAAATTTTCAACTTCATGCCAGCAAAGCATACAAGATTCTGAGTCTGACTGTCTTATGCAACAGAATTAGAAATAAACCAGAAGAAAGAGCATTGTTTTTGTTTACCGCATGCATGAACCTTTTATGAATTTGCCTTCAAGAGAAGGAAATACACTTCTTTTCCCATTCCGCCTCCATATGCATAAATGACTGCCAATTAGACCAACGATCTACAAATGAATATTAAGAGATATAAAGCATAAAGCATGCAAAACCTCAGCCAAACTTTTACAATTGAAAACAATTATACTTATTAATACTAACTTTTAGTAGAATGTGAATTAACTAACCAAACTATTTAAGGTTTTTCATTCCTAAGAAAAGTTTTACAATATTTCTTATGCTTTCACTGAACAAGATTAATCCATAAAACATTCAATCATTGACCTTGCTCTCGTCAAAATCAAAGTCCACTAGAGAAAGCGTATCAGGTATCGAGTATTCTTCTACACATTTATAGCGGTCTAGTGACCAGAGACGAATAACCTACATAATGCCAAGAGAATAGTTAGTACACATGGCTAATCAAGTTAAAAAATTATACCACATGAAAAAGAATAAAAATAAAATATCAATAAAAGGTAGATAAGATAACAATATAACATGAATTTGTACTGTTTTAAATGACAAATATGCTCCATTTAAATGATTAACAATACAGAGTGTTAAGAGTCCCACATCGGTTAGGAGATGGCCTGACAATGTGTTTATAAGTGGGGGCAATCCTCACCTCACAAGCCGGTTTTGTGGGGTTGTGTTAGGCCAAACCACAATTTCTAAGACAGAGAAAGTACACTTCTAAAAGCAGAATAAAAATCCATATTAGATATTTAAGGAATCTATTGATGAAGTTTTCTACAGCCACAAAAGACTAGGCAGTAACCCTTTGAATCGCTTGTCTTTTCTATGCTCATGTGAATTTAAAGTTCAATCATATCTTCTCTTTTGTCATACTACTTATGAAAAAACTAAATACTTCAAAGTTGCAAGATACATATATGGAATTGGTGAATAGTTACTATTGTGATTGTTCTATACGATTGTTAATTTACTGCTGCCCACAGAATACAGTTTTCTCAGACACTATAGGATCATTAGATATTGTCTTGTGAGGATGTGTAGATGCACATACATGTACCGTTCATGGTTCATGACTACCAACTCATAAACCTATTAATCATACTCGACAAACGATATGGATGTCTTGAGCGATAACTTAGAATATATCATGCAAAGTTAGTCATAGAACCACAAAGCAGTTCATAATCCACCGTAGGTTTAATATACCATAAAACAAACTTTATACCAGCTACCAGCTGCTCAGGGAAGAATGTCTTTCAGAACAGGAAATTGGAAATGCATAAGATATAAGAATATTGTCCACACCTTATCTCCCACACCAGTAACAAGCGTGCCCATTTTCATTCGGCACTGAGAAATCCTGAATGGAGAGGCAAAGATTGAACATCAGTATACAGTCCAAACGTTTATATGGTGTGTACTTATCAAACAGATGTACACAAAATAAGCAAGTAGTTAAGTGATCAGAGTATTGATTCATCATTGATATCTACATCAGAGTACTAATACTAAACAGTTTTTGCATATATAATCCATTAAGTTCTAGTTATGGGAAGCAGAAATAGTCGCACAGATGTCATAGGATTATGGGAATAATGCCGGCAGTTAAAAAATAAATGTCCATATGAAACCAGTAACTAAAGCCGTTTAAGCAAGAATTCAAAGACTATAGCCATGTACTTATCGAATAACATAAAACAATCATGCCAACTATCCTCAGCAGCATTAACATTTAACAACTGAGTTCAGTTCGAAATTTTAGCGAACATGGAACAACATTCATCATAGCTTTAAAATTTTGACATGCACATGCACATATCCACACTATTAAATCCGTATTATATGGCATAATATGGAAGTTGCGGCGTAATATGATGTGGCGGACTTTTTGACAACTGTCATGTGCAATTTGTGAAGGGATGCCCACCATAGGCTACAATGGGCGTGTTTAATCATAGATTTTCAGCCTTTCACTGTATTCCGCCATCAACAACGCTGGTATAAATAATTTACTTATCTGTACTCATACATAAATGTATATATAGACACGGACATATACACATTTTATGTCACACACAAACATTTACACAAATTGTAAAGTAAATACTACTAGTACTAATTATAAAGTAAAGCAAGGGATGGTTGAAAAACAATACTCCCTCCATCCCTATTTATAACACCATTTGACAATTTTTATGTGTATTACTAAATTACCCTTTCTATATAAATGTGTTCAATGTTGATTTTTTATATTCCATAGTAAATTGATAGTGGAAAAAGAGAAATAAATGTATCCAGTAATGTGTAGTAGAGAGGGTCTTATATTAAGCAACAAGCGAATGCTCCAAAAGGGTCATATAAGGTACAATGCTAACTTTAAAGAAACTTGTTAGTAACTTACGTTGTAGAATGACCTTTCCACTGATCAACATGAAACCCACCACATTGAAGCGCCAGTCTATGCTGCTCCATAGCAACATCCCTTAAAATCACCCTCAATGACTTTTTGGTATGTTCAAATGACCTCAAACTTGAAGCATTGTTCCTCAACTTCCTCTCATAAAACTCTCGCAGTGACCGAGACTCAAGTATTTCATTCCTTCAAAAAAAAATAGCAATTAGTACGAAGCAAGGACACATACGCATCACATACATGTAGGAATTGATAATAATCTTAGAAAATGACATTATTCTATGTACTCACACGCGTAAGTGTGTTGTAAGATGTTAAATGGGTTTAGATCTCATCCTAAAAGTTAGCTCAAAGGATGAAGGTACTCAAGCGTATTTATACACTCAACAACGCAGAAACCTAAGCAATGTGGGACTAGAAACAAACTACAAACAACTTCAAAACCAACTTCAACATCAGACACTGACACTTGTCAATCCTATCAGTTTTGTTAGTATTAATTAAGTTAGTTGTTAATTAGTTGCACTTAGTTGCTAGTTGGTTATATTCAATACCATAGAATGACTATAGAAAATGCATTTTACACACAAACTAATCAATCAATTTCATTCTATCACTTCCAAACTTTTTATTATTCTCTTTGTTGAGCTCCACCATGCTTATCAACATCAACGTTGGACGCTGACGTGTGTCAACTGTGTCAGAGTCGGATACCGACACATATCAGACACCAGATACCAGATACGTCTTCCATCAAAAGTGTCGGTGTTACAAATTAACTATTATTTTTGTTCAAATTGCAAACAAAAAAGGAAATGAAAGGGAAAAGAGAAGCTACCAGAATTTGCAAACGAGAGAGCAACGAGCAAGGTCGAACATGTTAAGGAAAACGAAGATGATAGAGAGGATGTCGCCGTCGAGGGAAAGTATTGTGGACGGAGTATTACAGCGGCGCTTATTTTTGTGGTCGGTGGAAGCGGTGGCCGGAGTAAGATGCATCTTATCCTGCACCGCCGTGAAACTTTGTTGTGGCGGTGAAAGGCAGCTGTATGAAGTCTTCTCTGCTCTCTCTACTATACTCAGGCAGCGTATGGCATCGACGAGAATTGTAAGGTTGGGAAATTTGATCTCTTTTAATAAGGAAAAATTACATCACCTCCCTGAATTCTATTGAAATGACAGAGACACCTCCTCTAATTTTGAAATTTACAATAACCTCCATGAAGTTTTCATCAATTAGATAAACACCTCCCTTTATTCTTAACACCCGTAATCTTTTTGTTTTATTTTTGAAAAAGATAGTGTGTTTTACATGAGGAATGAAGCCATTTGAGAGAATTTTTTTTTCTATCAAACCATCAAGCTAGCATAAACCGTTAAAAATACTTTTAGTTCACTTGAGAACATAGCAATAAAGGTTGTAGAAAGTATGAAAAGTTAGAATTCTGCTCTTTACCTAAACTGTTTCGCTCATTTTCAAGTGAAAAGATGAATATACCCCCACGCATGTTAACTTACGCTAGTACAAATGGCAACGTAAGTTAACACATGTTGCGTGACTTAACATGCGCTAGTGTTAATTGCAGCGTGAGTTAACTCACGTTGCCATTTGTACTAGCGTGAGTTAACTCACGTTCATAGCAGACAGCAGAAAATGCAACTAATGCAGTGCAATAATGAACAGGTAATTGGAAAGTCAAAATTGACCCGTAATCACGTCACATTCATAACTTAACCGAATTACTCCAGTTTAACAAGATTATCGGATAATACGACATAATCGAACAAAATTACACAAAACATCGTTTTTCTCACAATCATGTAATCACCGATAAACGATCCAAATGGTCCAAATTACACAAACTCGCCGGGAATGACCCGTAACCACTTAAACACACTTAATGACACGTAAACGATCCAAATTACACTAATTTGTCCATAAATTTCTAAAATTACATAATCTCACATAAACGGTCAAAATGACCCAAATTCATCTTTAAATTACACATACATAAATTCATTAAAAATCAACAATACAGACACAAATTCGGAAAACATTACACTATTACACTTAAATAAATATTACACTTCAACGGATCGGACAAAAAGATACAAAGTGTTATTCTCAACCATTAACCTAAACATGTAATCAAGGTCGCTATCATCTTTGAGAAGTTGTGGATAATACACGGTCTTCCAGAAGTCCTCTTCCTTATCCTCCCCCAAGTCCAGGCCTGGCACATTTACTATCACATCACGTGTTCTATGATTTGAACCAATATGGATAAAGAAGTCGTCAAGTTTTGCCTTCAACTCGTCCAACTTGTCGATGGTGTTTACAGTGAACCAAGCCCTCTTTTTCACATCTACATAACGAACATTAAGTTTAACTGGATCTTGTGTATCTTCAGACGTGTTTCACTTCACAAAAATATAATGAAAAACAAATATGAGATAAAATAAATTTAGAGACAAAGTCATGTGAGCAATAATTGGTGTGACATAACCGGCCACCAAAAAAATAATTCATTTCATATATTTATATAACATATAATATTAGTTACATATTGGTCATAAATATCCAAATTACACAATCGGCCACCAAAAAATATGTCGGGGTGTAATACCACCAAAAAATAGAACGAACACCGACCGACCCAAAAGTGTCATAACCTATCTAACTAAACTAGTGATAGTGCATAATCTTCGCCTTCATCCATGAATTCGAAATCTTGCTTTGGTTTTTTCGGAGTTGGAGTGTCACAAGTAATAGGATTGTGCTCATTTGTTGGTTTCTTTGGCTCCTTAGACATGAGATCATCGAAGGCGGCTTGTCTATCCATAAACTCAAAATGCCATTTCTTCGCCTCACCAATCTTGTGAGTCATCCACTCCTTACAAGGAGGTGGTAGCGGACAATCTTCTTTCAACTTCACATGAAGAAAGTGGTCCGGAATTAAGCAAAGACACATTATGTTGGAATGTGGCTTAAGTGGTGGAGCACTCCGGATTGGAAAATACGTCTCACATGAACCACCCATTTCGGAAAAAGTCAATAGAACAACCACTCTATTGTAGCAAGTAGCAATAATGTGACCCATATCCGGAGTGGTCAACCACTTCTCTGGAGGCGCAATACCACTTTTACTTGTTGGAGGGTGTAAACCATCCAAGATAAGTTTATAATGCCTCTCGGTAGCATATATCAGCAAGTAGTCACTCTTGTGATTTTTCAACTCATTAATAAGTGCATGACGAACCAAAAAATGATCTTCCTCGTTAAATCCCATGTGCCTAGCTATGACCCGGAAACCACAATTACCATCCCCTCTAACATTGATAATCTCTTCAATGTAAGGCCTCATGATATTTGGAATTTGTGAAATGTATGGTATTTGCAAATAAGGTTTTGGTTTTGAAGTAGGAGTCGAAGCTTGTGACCGGGAGCAAGTGCCAAGTCG
>Ga0228711_1006680_pt1 | contig 16997 bp, 11 predicted proteins | sample MedpolnodulmetaG_2_FD_177996 | JGI IMG/M metagenome (GOLD analysis project Ga0228711, IMG submission 177996) | Root nodule microbial communities from Medicago polymorpha collected in Santa Monica, California, United States - brown nodules | ecosystem: Host-associated > Plants > Roots > Nodule...
TAAACAAAGTTTGACTCTTGTTATCTTAAAATTTAAACAATTTTTTTTTCAAACAATATTCCAAGAAGAGTTAAAATTCTATAAATAAGATGAGTAGCAATTGTTAAAAATATCAAGTGTAGTTGAAGCCTTAACCTTGATTAAAGGAGTTGAAAGAAAGTTAATTTTTTCTTAACTTTTGATTAATGTGAAGTTGGAATAATTTTTATATTGACTTAAAATAATTAAAAAGATGTGCACAATATTTAGAAAATTGACAATTTTTTTTTTTTGTAGTGAAATTGACAATTGTTTGTTATGATAGAGAGAGTGCGCAAAAAACAGAAATTTGTTGGAGAAAAAGATAATAACAGACAATTGTTTGTTACAAAAGAAATATAACATATTAAATCTATTGGAAAGATAAAGTGTGTGCAAAAAAATAGGAATTTATTGGTGGATTAAAATGAGGGTATAATAAGAAGAAAATGTGAAAAAATACACATCGCTATTTTTGTGTTAACTTTCTAAAAAGACACTTAAAAAGGAACGGAGGGAGTATTTTTTATCGTTGTAGATTATTAATTATTATATCTTTTAGAAATATGACTATAAAAAACACTGAAAACATGATAAATGAGTCACTAAATAATATTGTTGAACAATTCATACATGAGACTCATAACGACACCTTTATCAATAACAAAATCTTTACTATTTTAAATATTTCTACAAATTTTTATTTTACCACTTCATAATATTTAATAACAACAATTTCAATGATCTTATCATGGGAAAATTACACTAACATCTCTTTAGATCTTCTCAAATAACACAAACACCCGCTCTATTGTTTAACCAAACCCATTGGTAACCAATAGTTATCCATTAAGAGGGAAAAATCCAATTTTAACACTAATCTTCCCTTTTTTTTTCTATTTTTTTTTTTTTTTATCAAATTGACAAGCACTTCTCTTACAATATAACACGGTTTAAACTTTGTTAATTTCATTTATTTTGAGCAATTAACTACTTCATACGAGTATGAACACGTTTAATTTTCGACCATTTTTTCTTTCCATTTTTCACTTACGTGATTTTTCTCAACTTATTGTTCCTCAGTCAAGATGGTTTAATTTTTAAACTTTAAAGTAATAAAATGGATATATCGAAGATTATTTCCTTTTCATTGATCAACCAATGTTCATCCACCAAAATCGTTCTCATTTCTATATTCTCTTTTGATCTCTTCTGTAATTGCAGATGTCTGATTCTATTTTGTGGTAAAAACAAATGATGTTATTGTTTCTCCATTACGAAAAAAAAACCTCATTTAACTTAATTGTGAAAAGAGAAAACAGATGCAAATAACTTTTGTATTCCCCTAGCTGCTCCAAATGCTTCAAAGTAATGCTCTAAGTTATTATAGTGACTAGTGATAATTTTCTTCAGGTTAATGCCTATTTTCTAGGTCATAAACACGCACTTATCATTGTATTTGATAAATGCATGGTAGTGGAAATTTATTTTAGTATTTCAATCCTAGGCTATAAATAAGAAGATCATGTACTTCTCAAATCACAGTTTGAAGATTAATATATTTGAGTTTTCTATTATGAAAACTTTTCCTTTGTTCTTTTGTCAAGAACCTTTGTAGTGTTGGTTCTACCAGCAGGTCGGTTAGGGTCACACTTTGTTTGATAACTTTGGTTCTACCAGCAGGTCGCAGTTAGGGTCAAATTCCTTATTTGATAATTGTGGTTCTACCGGCAAGTCACGGTTAGGGTCAAGTTCCTTGCCTGTTTTCAAGACAGTCCTATCTGTCTCATATCACTTCTGTTCATTTGATGAGTTTCAAGCGACACAGTTGGGATAAAATCAAGAATTTGATTGAATTTGCATGATCCTAAGTTTTTATTAGTTCCTAGCAAAGATAATATAAAAAAGTTCAATTAATTAGGAAACATTCCACCACACTATATAACCAATTTTCATCTGCTAGGTTAAAATCACGAGAACTTATATAAAATACCAACTACCAAGTGAACCTTGTTACTCTACAAAGGAAAATGTGTATATCGTTTCCTTTAACTAGGTGTTTTCTTCCATTTGCTTTCATTCTATGTACCACCACCATCACTATTCTCATTGGGTCTGCTACATATATGTACTTAGAATTCATAAATTTGGTTGACTGTGATCAGAACTTTGATGAATAAATGTGTCGTATATACTCCTTCAAAAAAAAAAAAAAGTGTCGTATATATGCACAATACGGTGTGTCTGTCCCACACATTTCACCAACCTGTGCTTCCACTGAAAGATTATTTTTCTCCAACAATAATACTAACTTCTCTTCTTCAGGAACGTTGACACGAACTATACTATCATTTATTTTATTCAAACTTGCTCATAGCATTTCCCTCATAATAATATTGTTAATACAAGCAGGATTGTCGATCAATATTTTTAAAACTAGCTAAAGCATGTGTGACCTCATTTGCTTTCCTTCTAACAAACGCTACCTAAGTGTTTCTATAAAGAGAACTATGACTGTGTTTTTATTGTCGAATGATTTGACCAAACTCGGACATAAATGTAATTCATGACCCCGTTGAAGAGCTGATAAAAGACCGAGAGCTTCGCCGATATCCACATCACAAATTGGAGGAGAACATTCGGTTTTAGCAAGAATGAATTGACCTTGATCATCCCGGATACAAATCCCAATAAAAACCTAATTCAAATTGATTGGAAAAGAGGCATCAATTAATTTTGTCCTTGCACCTGAAACCCTGGCCGTTGTATCAGCTGGGACTGCATCGGCTGCAAGAAACTATCCCATCTGTGGTAGCAAATGCAGTTGCAGACCGTGCTGCAGGGTGACAGCAGCAGCTCCGCTGCAGCGTGCAAGATTCCAATTATCTAATAAAACCTTTGCTTGATCAATTGCTTGATAACTCGTATCCGAAATGTTTTTCGACAATTTATTGTTACGTTCTTTCCACAGGCTCCAAATCAAACAACAAAACAGTGCACATATAACACAGTTTTCTGACAATATCAAAAAAAAGATTTGCCACAGAGCTACTATATTACTAATTAAAACAGAAACTAAATTTGGATAAAAAATTTACCGAATATAAATGATATTGCAACCTGAACAATGTGATAAAATGAGCATGCAATTTTCATCAAAGGTATCACACATAACAGAGTTACATGTACAGTTTACTGCAAGATCACGCAACCGAGATCCGGTAGGCAAACATTTACGACATATCTATCAAATCAGATTTTTGACTTTAGGCGGTGCCCCTAACTTTCAAATGAGATTCCATCGACCATGAACTCTAAGATGAGTTGGATCAATTAATTCATCAATACTGTGTCGATCTGTACTTCTAACTGTATATTCTACGTCACCAAATCGCTTATCAAGACAGCGTCGATATTCACTTCACTTCTAACTGAAAACAACAATTCCTTTATTTCTATTTTTTTTAATACCACTGGTGTATGTATATAGTTACGTAGGTTTTTAGTTATATGGAATGGAGATGCAAGTTGTTGGTCACAGTGGAATATGGGCACAATAATATTCATAATTAGTGACGGAAGTGGTGATGATGAACTATATATGGTGTTGTTCTTGTTTTTGTTGTGGTGTAGCGGATAGTCAGGGTGGTCGTGCATTATGAATGATATGTTGATGATGTGCTGATGTGTTTTACTTGATGAGTCCGTCCCCATGCATGCATAATAGAATTGAGTCTAGGAAAAATGGTGTTGAAAAGTCCAGTGACATAAGTACATAACTCTGGCAAATCTGTGTTGAAAAGTCCAGTAACATATCCCTGACAACTTGGTGTTGATAGGTGTGGTACCACAATCATATAGGTCTTAGGAAGAGTCCATATACGTTTAAATGACGTTGTTGGTACTTGATGTTTTTAATGTGAATGATGTGATATACGATTAAAACCATGAATGAAGGATTGGACAAGAGTCACACCATCATTTGGAATGGACCAATGGGTGTTTTTGAGTTTGATGAGTTTCAAGAGACACAGTTGGGATCAAATCAAGAACTTGATTGAGTTTTGATTGAGTTTTCATCTGCTAGGTTAAAATCATGAGAACCTATTTAAAATACCAACTACCAAGTGATCCTTCTGTTACTCTACAAAGGACAATGTGTATATATCGTTTCCTTTAGCTAGGAATTTTCTTCAATTTGGTTTGATTCTATGTACCACCACCATCATTATTCTCATTGGGTCTGCTGCATACATGTACTTAGAATTCAGAAATTTGGTTGACTGTGATCAGTACTTCGATGAATAAATGTGTCATACATGCACAATACGGTGTGTCTGTCCAACTCTTTTCCCCAACCTGTGCTTCCACTGAAAGTAATGTCTGTCCAACTCTTTTCCCCAACCTGTGCTTCCACTGAAAGATTACTTTTCTCATTGGTTCTCCAACAATATTACTATCACTAACTATACTATCACTTTTTTTAATCACATGCTTATAGCATTTCATTCATAAGAATATTATTAATACAAGCAGGATTGTCGATGAATATTTTTAAAACTAGCTAAAGCATGTGTGACCTCATTTGCTTGCCTTCTAACAAACTCTATCTAAGAGTTTCTATAAAGAGAATTGTGTACATGTTTTTATCGTCGAATGATTTGACCAAACTCGGACATAAATGTAATTCATGAACCCGTTGAAGAGCCGATAAAAGACAGAGAGCTTCGCCGATATCCACATCACAAATTTGAGGCAAACATTCGCTTTTAGCAAGAACGAATTGACATTGATCATCCCGGATACAAATCCCAATAAAAACCTAATTCAAGTTGATTGAAAAAGAGGCATCAATTTTGTCCCTGCACCTGAAACCCTGGCCGCTGTATCAGCTGGGACTGCATCGGCTGCAAGAAAATATCCCATCTGTGACAGCAGATGCAGTTGCAGACCATGCTGCAGGGTGACAGTAGCTGTTCTGTTGAAGTGTTCAAGATTCCAATTATCTAATAAAACCTTTGCTTGATCAATTGCTTGATAACTCGTATCCAAAATGTTTTTCCACAAGTTATTTTTACGTTGTTTCCAAAGGCTCCAAATGAAACAACAAAACAGGGCACACATAACGCAGTTTTCTGACCATGACGAAAAAAAAGTTTGCCACAGCTACTATTGGCAATTAAAACAGAAACTAAATTTGGATAAAAATTTTACCGACTCCAAATGACATTGCTACCTGACCAATGTGACAAAATGAGTATGCAATCTTCATCAAAGGTATCACACATAACAGAGTTACATATGGACAGTTTACTGCAAGATCACGCAACCGAGATCTCGTAGGCAACCATTTACGACATATCTATCAAATCAGATTTTGGCAGTGACCATAACAGAGTTTGGCCGTGACCCTAACTTTCAAATGAGATTCCATCGACCATGGACTCTAGGATGAGTTGGATCAATTAATTCATCAATACAGTGTATTCTAACTGTATATTCTCCAGTCACCAAATACGTTTATCAAGACAGTGTCGATATTCACTTCTAACTGAAAACAACAATTTCATTATTATTATTTTTTTAATACCTTTGGTGTATGTATATAGTTACATAGGTTTTTAGTTTTATGGAATGGAGATGAAAGTTGTTGGTTTGTTTTTTCTGGTGGTATCATATGAAATATTCATAGAATCCAATTCAAGTATACCATATAGCAGCAGTTTTGCAAAGCACTTGTGTGATCAAAATATAGAATAACAAAAACTATTTAAGCTAGACATGATATCTGATTTGTGTGATCAAATATCATTGTAGAAAACTAAAATTTTGATTTTTATCCACCGAACATGTCAATTTTGATTTTCAATTGAAATCTCAAATTCATGACAAACATGACTCCTATACCTCAAATCATGCAATTACATCATCGAGTTCGTACTATTTACAAATAAGTTGTACACTGTAAATCTTAAACTTGATTAATAGTACAATATCGAGCTGCATTGGCTATACTCTGTGATCACATGTATGTCGTGTGTTCTGTTTCCGTTTTTCTTTTGTATCTTTTTATCTTTGAACTAGATTGATGTTCTGACACTAAATAAACTCTCTATTTGTCAAGATTAAGCAAAAAAGGTCATAAAACCATTGTAGAATACTAAAGAACAAAGGGAAAGAAACAGACGAAGAGTGAGAGAGATTACGATAGGGATTTCCAATTAGGATCTTGATGGTTTCGTTTAACAAATATTTTATGCTTTCTCACTCAACATAATATTTCTTATTTTAAATGAGTCGTTTGATTTTCAAAATTTGTACAAGATGTTTGGTGTATGAGATAACTTAGCAAAACATAATCTACTACCGACTGTCGTTTGATGGTATCTTCGGTACTTAACTTACATTTTGCATCTTCTCAGTATTTGCATGATAACTCTAAAATTCGATAAGCATGGTTCAGTAAATAGATAATTACAGCACAAAACATAGTGCGCAAAAAGCACAAACAAGATGCATAGAAGTTCAAACTGATAAACTATCATTAGAATACCAAAAACTCCCAAAATTTGTTGTCTCAACAGAAAATAGAAAACACGTGCATAACATAATTAAAATAGAAACCAACATAATGAAAATGTGCCATAGAAATATTTATCTTACACTAAAGATAACTTAAACCTTAAAACTAGATAATAAAATGATAAATCAAAGAAGCTATGCTCATAAATCTTGAGAGCGAAAACGTTAAACTTAGGCAACAAATACCTAATTCTTTATTCCTCTGATTGGAATGATACTTTTCTTGTAAAGTACTATTTGAGAACGGAATTCTGCTGCTTTTGCACCAATGTTCTCCGTTACTCCGGTAGTTAAATCAAGACAAGCAAGTTCACCATCATCTTTTCTCAAAAATATATCACCCTTCTTCCCTGTTCCGATAGGATGGTCGATGCCAGACATGGGTCCAACATCGAAAAGCTTAATCCATGATTCATTGACACCGGGTTCTCCCAAAACTGATATTGATATGTGGAAAGAAGGACTGGTCTTTGCATAAGTTACAATCATAGCAACAAAACCATTTAACATTGTCAAGTGTCTATCAAACCGTTTTAAATCGTGCGAATCAAAGGGAAAGAGTGTGGTAACAGGCACCTCATTGGCGAGGTTAAAAGACACCACAAATGTATCAGTTTGTTTTCCCATTACATATGTGTTTCCCCACCAATGGCCAACCCCATTTAAATACACCATAGAACCTTCCGAAGTCAAATAACGTTGCCGCATATCAACATAAAGTTCCTTCCAACAGTTACTCCGTAGACTATATATTTCCCAATAGGGGCCAGGTGGCGCAACACTATAACAATCATCTCCAATATAAACAACATACTGAAGGACCTTGTAATCATCTCTAACATGATCATATCCAAATCCATGAATATTAAAATGAGTTTCTAATCCATAAGACAAGCGAGCCTTATTTTGAGGAATAATTTTTGATTCCCCAGTAGCCGGATTCCATAACGCATTAGTTAACCCACGGTTATTATCACAGATGCAAAGAGTGCCATTAATACCGGAACTTAAAATACTTACGGTCTGATAATAGCCACGGTTTCCGTCAAAAGGATGTGGCAACTTGATTTGAAGTTTGTTATCATATGATTCACAGTACTATCAAAATAGTTTAGAAGGAGACATGCTTCATCATACAGTGAATGATGTTTGGAAACAATATGTTTGTAAAACATGTTGATGAAATAAGGGTTTTCAAATAAAGTAGACCAAGATTTTCCTAAACAAGTAAACCGATTGATAGATTTCAAAGGTAGTTTTGAAAAAATAGAGAAGACGATTTCATCAGGAACATGGTTACTAACCTTTTGGTTTGTTGGAGCCATAGTTTTCTTTTTTTTGAGAAGCAAATGGAAAGAACTTGAAGGATGTGATGTGAGAGGCAGATTACTTTGGAAAAATCAGATGCAAAAGATTAATGCGGTTAAGGGGTTGTATTTATATCTCGGTTACTGCGTTTTACTGTAATCTTAACCTAATCACCTAGAAAAATGTTAACCTATTCTTTTCAATAAACAATGAAATTTACTCAATTCTCTAAAAAAAATAAAAAATTACTGAATTGAAATATTCACAAAATCAAGGAAATATTAACAATTTGTTAAAAAAAGAAAATATTAACAATTTTTTATTTTCAATTCGTGTTAGACTTGCTTCAAATTTTTTTTTGGTGTTTAGACGATATGTCTCGTCTTTTTATTGCGATAATTTATAATATATATAAATAAAACTATCCATTTCAACATTTTTGGGTTGAATTTTTCTTTTCAAAAATACTTTCAATTTTCAATACAAATAACATATGTAACAAATAGATAAGCATAAATTTAAATATTAAAACAAATGTAACAAACATGATATAAATATTTTGTTTTTTTTCCTTTATCATTGAAAAAGTGTAGATGAGTATATTTATACTTACTTTTTTATCATTCCAATTATACTCTTAAACAACTTTTTCTATAATAAAATTGTTGATGGTGTATCCCCGTGAACTTAGCTCAGTTGGTAGGGATATTGCATATTATATGTAGGGGTTGGGGTTCGAACTCCGGACACTCCACTTCTCCACGATTTAATTGTGTGAGCTCTAGCCACTAGGCTACTTGACAAAAAAAAATTGTTGTTGGTGTCATTAAAAAAAGAATTTAGATTTTTTTTTGTTATATTGTATTATTGTCAATGTCGTTGAAATATCTAATCATGGTTAGTTTAATTTTTTATAACTTGAAAGCAACAAACATTTATATATTTTTTAGTTTCATTAAAATCAAAATTTCATAAAAAAAACACTGTTCATAATTTTTAAACAATACTCATATTAATTTACAAACAATATTTTTAATGAAATTTTGATTAAAATTACTGTAATAGATAATACTTATTTTATACTTTCATATTTTAACAAACTATACTCATATTTTTCAATTCCCTAAAAAATCTTATATTTTTCAATGATACTAATAATATTACAAATATAATATTTTTCAAAAAAGTACAACAAATATAACGTATATTCTTATTTTGTTGATCGACATCAATAAAATGAGGTTGGGGTGTCTGAAATTTGAACTCTTATCTAAATACAATATTTGTTTTTTAAGAAATATTTATATTATTTTTTGACAGAAGGATCGACTAGTTAATTAATGATCAAATTCAAATGAAGAGGAAGCAAATATGACGGTTGATTTTCCTTTAAAAAATAATATGACTGTTGATTTTAGTAAAAAGGATATGACAGTTGATAGAGAGAGAAAAGAGTAATCAGCAATTAATTGTGATAATGGTAATTGAATTTCTTGATGTAGTTGTTGTACCTGCATTTGATTATAATTAAAGAAAATTAAATTGAAAAACGAAAAATTGAATGTGGTGATTGCACCAGCATTTAATTGCAATAGGTGTACTCAAGTGCAATTCAGAATGCCTAATCTACTTTTACTGTGAGTTGGAGCTGGTTTTTGCTTGAGAGACGATGACTTTGGACATTTTGTTAAACAAATGACCAATATTGGGAATACATATCCATCAAGTAACCGATTTTTTTTATAAAATATTTTATAAAATATCTATAAAATACTTTACAAATTACAAATACATATTCTTTAAAAAAGTAAGGATAATAAAAATGAGACAATATTGTGAGAATTTTGTAGACTTGTAAACTATTATAGTAAATATTAAACTTTTGAGTTGTCATGATGAGATGAGACTTAAAATGTTTTTTTTAAAAAAAAAAATAGTTGGTAGCAAAGCACTAACCAACCCAAAATATATTTATAAAGATGAGAGGAGTTTGAGGTGATAATTAATAAAGATGAGAGTTTGATACAGGTGATAAAAACAAATAAAAACAAAAACCAACACAAGAACTAGCAAAACCTAAAACTAGGCATGCCTTGCTTGTTCTTGATAAAACTATCATCTTTATATATTTACTTTATAAAAGTTTGTAAGGTCAAGCAATTGCTTAACTCTAATCACATGCTTTTTTTCCCTCCTTTGCAAAGCTTACAAAACAAGCCACACACCACCATTAAATGCGCCAACCAATTAGCCATTTCTCTCTTCATTTGTCAAGTTTGAATTTGAATTTGAATTTCCCTCTTCCAAACAATTAATTCGGCACAAATCTCAATTAGACTCTTTCCATCTTTCCAAACAACATTAACTTAAGTTAGACTCTCTTTCCCTTCTCCCCTCTTTCACATTCGTTTAGATGGTGTTTCCCGAGCACCCTAATTTATCATTTAACTTCGTTCAATTTCCATTAAAAAAAAGTCCATCATCAATGGTTATTCTCTCTTAGCTTCCTCTTGCCCTTCGTCCAGCTTCTCGCTGTCTTCATGACAGTCACACTGTCGGATCCTTTGCCCTGCCACAACTTCCTTTCATTCGTGCAAGATCATGCCCAATTTCAGTCCGTCACATCGAATCACCGTTTCCGGTCTCCAATTCGTCGGCTCAACCCTGGTCATATCAATTGACATTTCTGGTACACCTCTATTTTTTAGACGGTGTTGTGGGAAATTGAGGTTAGGATTTTACTTTGGGTCTTTTGCTATTCCAGGTTTGGTGTTCCTTGAAATTTGACGTTAGAAACTTTTTTCACTAAGATGAACTTATATCTCTTTCTTCAATATAGTCTTCACTCTTAATTATATTTTTTATAGTTTCTTCTAAGCATTTGCTTTTAGCTTATGTAATTTTTCATTATTACGCTTATCCTATTGATTGAACTTTTGGAGACAAAAGATGTGTGCCTCTTGTATCACTTTTATTCATTTATTTATGATTTAGGTTATCAAATTGAAAAAATAAACCCTCTATGAGTATATATGCATTTGAAGATTGTTATGTGAAACAATGGGGATGAGGCTCAACACATGCATCAGTATGTATGGATAAGCCATGATGATTTTCTCTTTGGGTTTTTTCACTAATTTCTCTGCATTTAGAATCATCCACAACAATGGTGAAAATGGTTAAATTTGATACTCAATTGCAAATGTTTATGAATTGCAGCCCAATCACATCAAAAAAATTTGTTGAATGCATTGTTATAAATACTTGAACAAAATTAAAGCTAACTATTTGTTTGTGACAATTTTTTTTTAATGGGGCTATGCAATGATTAGGGCTGTTTTTATTTTCTCTTCTTATGTAATATACCAATTGTAGGATTAATTCAATGTCGTATATTGTTTTAGCAGAAATAGTCGTATATAAGCCGGTTGTGGAGGATCCAGGTTCGACGAATACATGCATAAAAAAACTAATTTTGCAGCGCTCCTAGGCTGGTTAGTCTCTGATTAACGAATTTGATTTTGTCGTCTACGTTGGTGCATATATTGGCGTTGTTTTTGACAGTGTTGAAATTGACTTAGTCATGGTTGTATGTATCTGTAAGCTCTTTGTTCTCCCACTTTTGAGTCTGATATACGAATTTATGAAATTAATGTGTTTTCTTATGCATATTTAGGTTGTGATATTTGTACTTCAGATGCTTTTGTTTGTTGCAACGCCAAGGACATTTGTTTTGGGAAGGGAAACATTCCAAACTATGTCATATATAGATACATTGAGCATTATCCGAATCAAAATCGTGTTTTGAGTATCCTAATTCTGAAGATGGATGCACCAATTTACTTTGCCACTGTAAGATATTTAAGGGAAAGGTAAGCCATATGGAATTTTGAATTTTTTTTCTAACTAAACTTTCTTGCTTAGAATAATTTGTTGACACAAGAAAATTGTTAGTGTTTATAGGATCTCATGGTGGATTGATGAAAAGGGAGATAAGTTTGAAGAATGTTATAATGAATCTGAATGGTAAGTAATGAACTTTTGAGATATGTTAGTTTTGTAGGTCATGGATATCCATGTTTTGAAATTTTAAGTTCTATTTGTAGTGATTTTTCCTATTATATATGCTGTGTTTTGGAAATCATTTGCATTTTCTCATAAGTTTTAAATTCCTAACTTTGTCTTAATTGATAATGACATGTATGCATAACCAACTATTGAGTTTTGGAGTGATGAGTTTATTCTTTATATTCTATTGATTTGGTACATTTGACATCATTTTAAGGTAATATAATAGCCAAATATGTTACCATTTACGTTCAAAATTTGTTGAAGCTATTTGTTCCATGAGATGTGAAACTTTTTGGTTACTTCATAATTTGATTCATTTACTTTCTACACAATGCTATCTTGAAGAACATGCTCATTGAGAATTTCATTAAATATTTATTCTCTAATATCTCAAACTATTTTTTTAGTATCAATTTGTGAATGACCTTAAAATAGCATATGCATGACAGGCAACTTAAGGACATCTTTGTGTTGTCATCCATTTTATGTCTATGATTTAGAATTTTTTTTGAATACATGCTACCACTACATGATTAAATGTGGTTTGCCTTTTCAATACCATCTTATTGGAAATGACTGTGTGTACTTAAGATGAATTTGTGGAGGGCTTAACTACTCAAGTGTCCTTTTCAATACCATTTTATTGGTTAATTTATGTAGCACAAGCAATGTATCTTTGATATAGTATGTCCTAGACAATTGATGAACAGATTTTCCACTCCAAACTTTTTCTACTTTTTTTTTTAAGAAACATCAAATATTATTGATGACGAGACTGTGCAAGACGCATAAATGCTCGCGAAAAGCGGAAAAACAAAGTTGACAACAACTAATCCACAAACCCACAAAAACACAAAATCAGCCGATCCTAACAAAGCACGACTCTGCTACACAGAAACAGCAGCAAAAATGCTCTCAAAACAGAAAAAATGCAGACAGAAAAAACCCAGCCAGCAAAACGGTTGCAAAACTTGCATTGATATAACTTGCTTCTATTACAACATTTAAGATAAAGTGTAATCATTGTTCACCTGTGGTATAACAGGACTCTCTTTTGAAGGAATTGGTCTCAACTTGCTCCAATCAAAGAGGATATGAGGTGTTCAATCATCTTAGTTAGGGGTGGTAGTGCTCACTGATCTGTGACGGCATAGTTTTTGCAGGAAAGTTGATTTCCTCCAAATTTATGCAGGCAACAATGTGTTAGTTCAGCAGATATGATGTACATAAATCGTAAAATGGGTGGAAATTGTGCAGGCCTATATCTTGCTGAGACATAAACTATTTTTTTTGTAGAGATAAGAACCATTTGGTAGATTATGATTGATGAAAAAAATGATTTATGTCTCATGAAAGTTTTTTTTTTTTTATAACTGAGATGCGACTAAGATATTACGGTTGATTTAATGTTACTTAATAGATTCCTTCAAATAAAATAATCATTGAAAGATTAATTAAATAGTAGTCATTTGAACATTAGTTAACAAAAACCTTATACAAGGGCTATAAGTCTATTATAAATCGTTTTAATTCATTCTTTAAAATAGTGGTTTCTTTTAAACATTGTTGCACTGCTGTAATTCATTTCTATTTTGTGTAGTTGTTTTTCTAAATAGTATATCATTTAAAATAGCTGTCTTTACTTAATAAGTATATAATTTGTTTAGTCTGCAACTAAGTTAACAAAATCAAGCTTTTAATAAAACATTTGCTTTTGTTGCTATAGATCTTGATGCTTCCATCAGCTCAACTTTTGGGATATTGGTTAAGGATTACTTCAATTATCGATACATAGTTACTTTCTACTCATAATTTTAGGTCACTTTTATCCTCTTCTTCAGTGTCTTTTACCATTTCATTATTTATATGGTTATAAAAATGATTTGTTCTTTAAATTATTAAGTCGTAGTTATATTTATTTTAGTTTTTAAGCGTTTTTGTCCCTCTATTTTTACTCAAATGCGGAAATGATCCCCCATTTAAAAAATACTCACTTTTAGTCTTTCTTAAAGATTTTTAAACTTAAAAAATGGTACGACTTATTTGTGAACTATCTTTTATTTAAAAAATTTTAAACTTAAAAAATGGTACGATTATATGTGAACTATCTTTTATTTTGGAATAATATGTTTTTCTTGACAAGTATTAGACAGACAAATTGGTGTCTTTTTAGTCGGTAAGGAGCACGGGTCGATGGTCTAGTATATATAAATGTTAGATAGTCTCCAATCAACCCTAATTAACCCTAATCCCATCCTTTTTGGCGGGACTAAATATATTTTTTTTTGAAAAAAATGGTTTGCAAGGAATTGAACTAGGTACCCATGACAACTTCTCTGAGCTTTTACCACTAGACCACTAACATTTTTATTGAAACATTGTTGATTCTAAAATGGATATGCAATCCTAAATGCCTTTTATTTATGCCATTAACACTCATTTTTATTGTGTTTATTTTCACGTTTGATCCCATTTTCATTTTTGTTGATGCAAACTGAATGTTTCTAATTTACTTTTTTGATATTTTACATGTCAATCACTCTCAATCCTCACTTAGTTGATTGTTTCTATGACTTTGAATGTAACTCTAAAATCAATAATATAGCCAGTTTGATATTTATATATGAAACTCTACAAAACTGGTACATCGTACGGGTTAGAGTCTAGTTAATACAAAGTGGAGGCTCATGCCAAGTAGTGTAAGCTGGTAAAGTCAGAGCATGATTTGCTAATGAGTCAACAACTCTATTTTTCGTGCCTATAAATGTGAGTAACCATGCAGTTCCTAAATCTGATCAGCAACATGGCATTCTTCCATCTGTTTCTCACTTCCCAAGGAACGTTGTCTGGATTTTTTGTAGCAAGGAGCACTAAAGATGAGTCGGTTTCAAACCACATGTTCCTCCAATTTAAATGATCAACAATTTCCATAGCTCTCATCAGCCAGCCCACAAAGCTCATCCAGGTACGAAGATTTGATCCCCAACGGTTCAACAAAGCACAACATCGCATCTGCTGTTGCATTTCTTAAAATGCCCCCACAACCTGAGATTCCAGGGTTCCCTTTTGATGCTCCATCTGTATTGCATTTCAACCAAAGTTGTCTAGGAGGATGCCAGACCACCTCTTTTATTTGGGGGGTTTTGGGAGGATGGATAGTAACCTTATAATGCTTGAGAATAGTGAAGTCTTTGATTGAGTTATTTGATGCCCTGACCGTTAAGTTACCACTCAAAGAAGAACTAGATATAAACATATTAATTGCAGATATCCAAGTGATGCAGTTATGATTGAATCTAGCTTGGTTCAGAGCATACCAGATGATATTGAGAAGATTGATTAGAGCAGCTTTAATCACAATTTTGCATTGGGGGGACCAAGATTGATCACAGATTTTCCATATATCATCCATTGATTGAAACTGAAGAACTTTATCAATAGAAATAGTAAACCAGGGCCATATTCTAACAACAAAGGGACATTGAAAGAACAAATGGAAAGAGGTTTCAGAGTTCATGAGGCAAAGAGAGCACCTTGAAGGGATGTAGCAACCTCTCTGCATGAGGTTTTCATCTGTTGGAATATTCTCATGCATTAATCTCCACATAAACATAGAATTAGAGGGGGGAATGTCAAAGCACCATATATTTTTGGCCCAATGTAGGTCTTGGAATCGTTGCATTTTGAAAGTGTAAGCTGTTTTGAGCTGTAAATCACCATCAGATGAATGTTTCCAAATCAACTGGTCTTGCTGATCTTCTAATCTTGTCTTAAGCTGTCTTGGAATTGAGACTTAAAATGTGTTTGTTTTTATTACAAACTGTTTTTCTTTTGTGTAAATGAAAATAATGAGAGAGATGATACTAAATTAATCAACATTAAACAAAAGTTTTTACTGTAATTCTTTTAATGAAAATGAAAATAAAATATAATATAGGGTTTAATAATATATTCCCCTCTGTCATCTGGTCGAGTTTGACCTATCCCAAGAAAAAAATAAATTAGATTCCCTTTGTCATACAAAATTTTTGTCAAAAACAATCCTCATGTCATCTGGCGGTGCAACCTAGGTGGCATGGCATGCTGATCGGATAAAATATTTAATTTTATTTTTTTAAAATCCAAGTGTCATTAAACATTCTCACCTAATACTTTTAATTTTTTAATTAACACTATAAAATACTACCCATAAAAGAAAAATTATCAAACTTCTCAGTTCTTCCTCTTCATCAACATATTTTCTCTTGTTCTTTCTTCCACACAATCCCATAATTTTTTTTAAAGAACAACCATCATAATCTATTATCCCCATCCCTATCTCTCTCATAAAATATTTATTATCATTATACTAGTACGATTTCGAAACCAGGGTTTATTATCTAATTAGATCATGCCTTGAGAATGTTCTCAAGGGTTGTATTTATAATCTTCCTTTCACTACTAGAAAAAGCAAAATTAGCGAGGGAAATTAGTGACGGAAAAAATGAAATTCCTCACAAATTCCTTAGTCACAAAATTTAGTGACGGAATTAGAGAGGGATTTCACGTTTTCCCTCACTAAATATCCCTCACTAATTTTTGTTTTTTTAGTAGTGTTTGGCTTGTTTTCCTGCCTTGGGCCCTAAGTAGTTTAGGCCCCAAAGTTAGTAGGCGAGCACTCTAGAAGCTAGGAAAGACGGTTTTTATTAAGGGCTAGCGAGCACTTAACATAATATCGGTGGTCCACTATGTTGGAACAAGGGTGTTTCTCAAGTCACCTATTGAGTTTTGACAATAACAAGGTATTAAAAATAATCAATTGGATATGCTAAACAATTTGTTCAAGTGTGCAGGATCCATAATCAAAGTACTATTCTTAGAGATTCTGATTGAACAAGTTCAAGAGCAAAGAAATTTATTTGAAGCTTAAAGCATCTGGAAGAATGAGTCTGAAGAACTGCGTTTGAAGAACTGCGTCTGAAGAAACGAGTCTGAAGAAGAGCTCCTGAAGACACGTCATCAGAAGCAAGAACATCAGA
>Ga0228711_1006682_pt1 | contig 16994 bp, 10 predicted proteins | sample MedpolnodulmetaG_2_FD_177996 | JGI IMG/M metagenome (GOLD analysis project Ga0228711, IMG submission 177996) | Root nodule microbial communities from Medicago polymorpha collected in Santa Monica, California, United States - brown nodules | ecosystem: Host-associated > Plants > Roots > Nodule...
CCATGAGCTCCTTCAACTCTGTTCGTGGTCCTGCACCCAAGATGTAACACAAGGTCCGTCCATGCCCTCACTAATTTGTCCTTAAAAGGCTTCAAAATGGTAGTTTCAACATAGTGAAGAAACTTTGCATAATCCTTACAAGCATCTTGGAATTCCAATAGATTACCCGCATATAACTCTTGAGTAGGAGATTCAACCAATTTTTCTCATGCATCAAATATGGTATCAACTAACTTACTATGCTTCTCCTCATCGACAATCTTCTTTTGCTCATCCACCAAAACAACATTTTGTTTAACTTTACAATCGGTGATGATTCTTGATCTAACATTTTTGCCAACATGAAAATAACAAAGTATTGCACTACTATCAGGGAGAACATTTGCTACGGCATTCATCACACCCGTGTCCCTGTCGGTCACTACCACCTTAGGCATATCACTATTTGGTCCAAGAAGTTTAAGCAACATTTGCAAAGTCCACGCACCTTGAATAAACACTCACATTTTCTTGATCTCGTTGCTTCATGCTTCACTTTTGTCTTCAGTACTTTGTGTTCGCCGCTCCGTTCACAAACCAACTTTAACATAACATTTCTATCTTCACAAGCTCTTCTAATGATAACCGTAAATCCAGCCCTATTTGCTTGTCGACGGACCCAACCAAGCAATTCGTCTTTATCTTTCCATGTGTCTCGGGTCGAAAAGAAATGAGTCGTGTCCACTTCGTTGTCACAAAGTTTCCACACATCGGAATTGACGCTTGAAGCCTCAACTTTAACGGAAGCTTCGACCTTAATGGGAGCTTCAACCTTAATGGAATCGACAACTCTAGGTTTTCGATCACCCACATTCTCAACCTTATCTATAAATAAACAACATATAATTACTAAATTAATTAATAAACATGTATCTAATATCATATAATAACATAAACAAACAAAAAAAAAACAAAAGAAAAAAAAATTTAGGCAGTAGCACTGTCATTTGAGAAATTTGGAAAAATTCCAAGTGTCTAGCGACAGTTAACAGCCGCTGACTCCCAGCGGTAGTTAACAGCCGCTAGAGTTCGTGACAGACCCAAAAAAAAACTGCAAAACCCAATCAAATGCAAACATGTTAAAATTTACAATACCTGTTTTTTGATGCATATTGTGTGTAGAAACGTCCTAGCAATCGATCAACAATGATTTGGAACCAAGATTTTGACAAAGGATTTTTAAAATGGGGATTTTTTGAGGTATGGTATGGTGAGGTGAGGTGATGAATGAATTGGACCTAGGGGTTTTCTGGTTTTGGGGGGAAAAAAAGCAACGGTAGTTAACTACCGCTAGTACCAGCGGTTGTTAACTGCTGGCAGTTTTCCCAACGGTAGTTAACTACCGCTAGGGGCCCTAACGTAAATTACTTGTGTCAATGTGAAGTTTTTGATGTCGAAAAAGCAATTTTCAATGAAAAAGAGCCTAGGCCGCTTCATTCCTTGGCCCATCTGGTATAAGCTTTCCTAATTGGGGCGTGATCCTAGCACATATCCAAAAATGAAGAGTGGTGCAATTTCAAGCATCGCTTCTTCATCATTCCAGAGTTAATTATACAAGCATTACTCCTATTATAAGGATGTTAGATAATGATGCTCTTTTAATATTTTATTTTGCAATAAAATATTTTTTACAAATGAGTCACTTGTTGTGGAAAGGAAGGAGTATTAATTTTATCAAATTAATCTTATTTTATAAATTTTGAATTTTTTTTATAGATAGCAACATTAGTATGTTAATTTGTTAGTATTTTTTTATTGAAGGTGAAAATTGATACCAAGACCACCATTATCACTCCAGCCACCAAATCATCTGAGCTTATCTTTATATCTTGAGATAGATATTAACTTTTATTGATGGATATGCATATAATATTAATTAGAATGTGCAATTGGAATGTGTCAACTTGAGATACGATGGTGGATAGGAGGCTAAATTCTTGGAAAAATATGTTTGTGGCCTTAGGTGGTCAAGTGGTGTTGGTTAACTCCGTTTTAAATTTCATCCCTATTTTTTACCTTTCTTTTTTCAAATTACCGGTGGAGGTTTGGGCAATGTTGGTTAGGAGTCAAATAGATTTTCTTTGCAAGGGAGTGCTTGGAGCGAGAAAGATCCCATGGGTAAAGTGGTCCAAGATTTGCAAGACAAAAAATGACGGGGGAAGGGAGTTGGGAGTGAAAGATCTAATGGTGATGAATAAGGCGCTCCTACCTAAGTGGAGATGAAGGCTTTTACCTTAAGGCGGGGCACTTTGAAAATCAATGTTGACATCTAAATGTGAGGATGAATTGATTTCTACAACAGTGTTTGTCTCCCCATTGCAAGCCATTTTTGGCTTCGATATGGTTGAGGGATATTTGTGGGTTGGGCAAGACAGGAGGCGTGGATGGAAATTGGACCGATGCTCATTTTGTGAAGAATTTGGTGGATGGAGGCCGAACAAGGTTTTTGCACACTTTTATACGATTTCAGAACAAAAGGATAGTGTTGTTAAATCCATGGGTGATTGGTGGAGGGAGTTTGGATCTGGGAGCTTCCTTAGAGAAGGAAATTTTTTGAGTGGGAACAACGTATGATGCATGTCGAATGATGCTTGGAGTTTGGTTGGTGGAGGGTGTTTCATGGTCAAGATTATGTACTCCTCAAGTGTTAGTTTCATCCCTCGTCCTTCCTTGGAGGGGGCAATTGATGGGGAGGTTTTGCCTCATTTATGGGAGAGTTTTGCTCCATCAAAATTGTTATTTTCTCGTGGCAGTTGCTTTTGGGACATCTACCAACAAGAGGTATCATTGCTGAAGAGGGGGGATAGGGGTGAAGGGCCAAGGTTTGTGCATTGTCAGGGGAAGAGCGAAGAAGAGTCCCGTATTTTTTTTATCTAGTCACTTTGCGTCCCATATTTGGAAAAGGATTTTTAAGTGGTTTGGTGTGGAATTTATGCTACCCGAAAATATTTATATTTTTTCAAAGTTGGTGCCTTTTTGTGGGTAAAGGAAAAGAGCGCAAATGTTTGATGTTGGTTGGGCACATAGCTCTTTGGGCTATTTGGAAGGTTAGAAATGATTTGATTTTTTTGGAGAAAAAATATTCAGTTGTGAGGGTGGTCGACTATATACATGTCTCTTGGCAAAGGTTATTGGCAAAGAAGGAAGGACACCATCCTTATTTTATGAGTGATTGGTGCATCCTAAAGATTGTATGTTGATAAGTTAATTTGTGGAGTTAGGATATCTTTGACCCTTTGATTTTTCTTTGTGCTTTTGGGCCATGTACCCTTGTACTTTGTGGGTAGAGGCGGCGGTTGGAGTACACTTTCTACTCTGTATTTCTTTTTGTTAATTAATAATATATTTCATTTGCCGTTAAAAAAACGTGCAATTGGAAAAATTACTAATTGAAAAGTTGAATGTGACACTTATTTATGATACAAAGAAACAAGAAATATGAAAAATGAACTTACGTAATATTCATCCTAAGACCATCCAGAGTAAAGTTTTCATTATTTAAGTGGGTAGACAAGTCTCACATGTACACATCATTTAAATAAGTTAAAGTTAATACTAACATTCAAATCTCACAAAATCTCTCCTAATTATTCAAGTGATGTGTACATCCTTCATGTCTCACAATAAATAAATACAAAAGTCAATACTTAATAAACACCAAATCTCTTAAACCCAACATCTAAAAGTAATTATCCAATGTATCTCACTAATACCTCCAGGGAAATGCTAACCGGTGCCCCCGGGGCACTGGTTAAGGATACTAAAAAGGAAAATTATATAGTAATTATTGCATTGAAAACTGTGTAATTAATCCATAAATAAGTCAATAAAGTTTCCTTTTATGGTAATAAATTCCTTTTTTTGTATGCTTAACCAGTGCCCCGGGGGCACCGGTTAGCATGACCCTATAATACTGATGCTTATTAGATGGTCTAAGTAGTTGGAAACTAGGAATTGGATTCTCAACATTTGGATCCTATACTTTTTCCTGACTTTTAAATTAAAAAAGAGAGACAATGCAGAAAAATATGGAGAGAAAAGATGAGAAAGAAAATAGAAGACGAGAGATAAAAAAAAAATAGATGATTTTCTCTCAATAAAGCTAGAGAATCCTTGTCCCAAAAACTAGCATTAGTTTTATAATTTTTACATTATTCATCCGATAATGATTATTACATTTAAAATAAACTTGTTTTAAAATGAGTGTTATTTCAATTTTCAATGTTATATTATTTTTTCTATTTTTTTTCAAAGGATAATATTTTTTCTATTGTATCTTTTAATTAATATTATATTATAATCATAATACACTCGTTTAATAGTGGAGTGTGACTCAAGGATCCTTAATGAGATGATTATTGAAAATTGGAAATTTAGTATGATAATTCCCACTTTGGTTAGGTGCGTCCGGAAGCTTTTGAGTTTGAGTTGGACAAATAAAATTTTCCATATTTGGCATCAAGGCAATAAAAGTTTGGCTAATTACAATAATTGATATATCGACATTTGATTTGTGTTTTTACTAAAGTAATTGATTAAATTATTGTTGTTGTTGTTGTTATACCTCTCACAAAGTTGTGGAATTCTAATAAAAAAACAAATCTTGAATTTGGTGATTTCAAATTCGAACTCGTTAGCACCCTAAATCTAAAAACATCTTTAATTTGGTCTCTCGCAAATTACTTGTAGACTACTCTAGTCTTTTACAAATAAAATTATTTCTCGTCCATTAAATTTATCGTAATTGATAATAACATTGCATTACACATGCAAGATCGACGTTCAAACCTTGAACGTCTCACTTATTTTTAAAAGAATCTCAAACATCTCACTTATTCATCTTGAATACTTGAGGAGAAAAAAAATTATTCAACTGTTATATGGAGTATTATTATGTTTGAAAATTGTTGTTGACACATTTGATAGGGCTGAAAAACACATGTAAAAGACGAAAAGCCCCCTCGACAGTTAACTGCCGAGGAATGAGGGAACCGACTGCAGTTAACTACCGAGGAAAATCTCGGCAGTTAACTGCCGATGCGTTTCTGCTACAAATCTGCCAGAAGCTCTCTCATCCATTATTACTCTCATTTTACCAAAAAATTTCAAATCTCTCTCAAAATCTCTCTAAAAAACCCAACCAAATCCTACCAAATTTATTCAACAAAATCACAAGTAAGTCATCATAAAGCTATTAACTTATATTTTAGTTGTTATAAATGTTTTTTTTTGTTGGAGTTTTTAGTAGATTTAAATTAGTTTAGTTTTTGAGTAGATTTAAATTAGTTTAGTTTAGTTTTTGAGAAGATTTATATGTTATAATTCATTTTTAGAGTAGATGTTAGTTGATTAATGTAGTTAAAATGTTTGCATGATGTTTATGTTATAATTTTAGGGTTATTCTTTATTTTGGTGTTTTATATTTATTTTTTTATTTTAGTTTTTAAGTAGAATTACATGTAAGAAGAGTATATGATTTATTTTAAGAGTAGATATAAGTTGAATAATTTTATTATATTTTACATTATTTTTATGTATTTTTTAGGTAAAATATTTTAGGGTGTTTTTATTATTTTTATGTTTTTTTTTAGGTAAAACATTTTAGGTTTATTTTTTTTATTTTTAGGGTTTATGTATAATTTACACTCTAAGTGTTTGATGAAATGTTTGAATGAGTTTTTCATTGATTGTTTTCAATTTCTTATTGTGTAGATTTGAAATAATGGCCGGGTGGATCGACGTTCATGCACAATTAAACTGCGAAGAACCTCAGAGGTTGAAGGTTCGGTGCCTTGGTGTAACATTAAGAGGTCTCAAGGATCAACTTAATGAATTCAACCAAGGAGTCAACCCCAGAGACACAAGGAGAGTGGAATCCGTTCGGTATAAACGTCCAACGCTCGACGAGGGGAGAGTATCATTCACTTGGGTGGAATTAACGAACGACAAAAACGTGAAGAGCGTGTTTTGGGAGCATAGCATGTTCCAGTGGATAGATATGCGGGTAACGTTGCTGAGGTCAACTGAAGATATTATCAAGTGTCTGATTCCGCCAGAAGATCGTGATTTGGTAGGGAATGCACCTTCCAACTACAACAATTATCTTCCTCTGGATGAGGTAATTCAAACTTGTTAAACGGCAACACTCAACATTCGACCGACATTTATATTGTTCCTTTCAAAAGATTATTTCTTGTTAGTTTGCTTTAGATGAAGGTATTGAAGTTTCAAGGACTGGACCTCATTCTTTTGACACTTGAATACCGTCATTTAAACCAAGACTAACGATAATTTAATCTTTTGAATGAAACAATAGAAATGACGGACGAATGTTGGAGTGCTGCTGCTTAGCAAGTTTGAATTTACCCCATTCAGTGGTAAGATAATTGTTGTAGTTGGAAGGAATATTTCTGAATGTAATGAATTTACCACTTTTCGAATTTATTTATTCATTGCGCAACTTTTAATCGAATTCATGTTGAACTTAATTAGTGTTTATTCGAATACGCAATTTTTAATCAAAATTATTCAATACGCAATTTTAATTATTCAATACGCGATTTTTAATCTAAATTATTCAAAACGCGATTTTATTTAAAGTACCATAATGTCAAGAAAAATGCGCGCGACACAAAAAGAAAACATAAAAAAAAATTCAAAACAATTAGGCATTAGAAGCCATTACATTCATTCTTCCTCGTCACACAAGTCAATTGGGTTGCCCGCTACTGTCCCTGTGGCACCTTCTTTTGGCTGAGGACCAAAATAACATGTCCTTCCGCTCCTCCTCAACCTCGACTGATTGTACACCGGCAACTTCGAACCCTTCTTTTTTTCGGAACCATCACAGACAATTCTGTGACATGTCATAGGTGATTTTTCTGTCTTCTTGTCATCACCCTGAACGTTACCTTGATTCTGATTCTGAGACATATTTACATAAAAAAATTGGCGATCAAAACCTAAACTAACAATTCAACCACAAGACAACATTGCTATAAGATTCAAAAAACTTACTTGTTTTTGTGATTGAAATTGTCTTGGAATGGCTGAAAATCACACCTAGGAGAACAATAAACGTAACAATGGAGTTTTGGAAACTCCTATGTCTGGTCTGTTCCTGTAACAGAACTTCGGCAGTTAACTGCCGAGGTTTTCCTCGGTAGTTAACTACAGCCAGTTTCAATCCAATTCGACAGTTAACTGCCGAGGGACATTTGAGTAATTTATTCGTGTTTTTAATCCTATCAAATGTGTCAACAATAATTTTCATTATGTTTTGCGTGGACTAAACTGGATTAGTAGAAAATTTTGAAAAATCAAATTGGACATTAAGTCGATCCCACATCCCTATATACAGCACTAGACACCAAACTCCACTCTCACTCACTAACATTACATCCCATAGATTCCCAACACTTTTTAAACCCTAGCGGCACTACTTTACAGTTCAAACCCTTTCTCTCTCTCTCTCTCTCTAGAACATGGCCGATCCTGAGCACCGCGAAGAGGAGGAAGCACCCGCCGTCGGTGACGACGAAGATACAGGAGCACAAGTCGCACCGATCGTCCAACTCCAAGAAGTTGCCGTCACTACCGGTGAAGAAGACGAAGAATCCATTCTAGATCTGTACGTACTTTACTTTTCCTTTTTTCACCTTCGATTTTAGGGTTTTATTTTACATCGCTTATTGTTTTTCATTCATCGCAGCAAATCGAAGCTTTACCGTTTCGATAAAGATGGAAATCAGTGGAAGGAGAGAGGTGCTGGTACGGTCAAGTTCCTGAAGCATAAGGTTACTGGTAAAGTGAGGCTTCTCATGAGGCAATCGAAGACACTCAAGATCTGTGCTAATCATCTCAGTATGTGTTTTGATTTTGTGATTGATTTTACTGATATTCTGTATTTGTTTTGTGATTGAGTCTGAGATTGTTGTTCTTTTTTATTGTGATGTAGTTATACCTACGATGAGTGTTCAAGAGCATGCTGGGAATGAGAAATCGTGTGTTTGGCATGCTAGGGATTTTGCTGATGGTGAACTTAAGGATGAGCTTTTCTGCATTCGGTTTCCTTCAATTGAAAGTAAGTACGCGATTTCGAGCTGCATTTTCATGTGTTTATGTTTACATGATATATGTTTTGTGGTTTTATAGTTAGATTGATTTATTTGAATTTCGTGATTCACTGTTAGATAAAGTTGGTTAGTTTTGATTATGATTAATTGATTTTTGATTTGTTTCCTCAATTTGAACTTAGAATTATCTAAGCACAAATGTATTGTTCTTGACCTACTGTCTCCTTGAAACATGAGGATTTGTGTGTATGATTTATATTTCTAAAGTTGCTTGAGATCTGGAAAAACACATGCCTTGCAAAATTTTCAATTATTTTCCCAACGAGCTGAGAAATTGATCTGTATTATGTAATGTTATATAATCTTGGGCATATTATAATTATAGTTAAGGGACATTCATCTTGCTTACTCGACTATACTGTGAATTTGTGTTTGTACTATTTCGTAGACTCAACTTATTGGGCTTATTGAATTTGACCTGTTTCACTTGGCATCACACCCGCCGTTCATTTTGATGTTTGGCCTTCTGCATAGTTGCCATAGGATAAATCATTTTTGTTACACAGTGTCATTTAGTGAAGGTATTAGATATCTAGACATGTTTCTGGTTTGAAAGAGTGTTTCTTAGAACAATTAAGTTGTTGAAGAAAGTACAGGGCATAATTTGGATTGCCTCACTTTAAATATGAACTTCACAATACATATTTAAAATCTTTTTAATATGTTTTAAGCATTTTTATATGACTGGCTCATAGTAGAAGACTGAATCACACTGTCTTTCAGATTTAAAATGCACATCTGACCTTAGTCAAACAACTTTATTTATCAATAGTAGATTTTAATGTTGTGTGTTCAGTGTGTAATTTATTATTATAGATGAAATTCTGAATAACAGCTTTTTAACCAGCCCTTACGAATTTGAGCACTGCATATCATATGTGATGGATATCTCAGATTCTGAGTATTCGTAAGTTTTAGAATATCATACCGCCCGCGATATGATGGCACAATTAAAATTTCCTAGCATATGATAGATAACTCACTATTCTGAATTTCCTTTCATTTTTTCACTGCAATGGCTGTCGCATGCTGTTTCTGAACATCTTCAGCTAATATTTAAGATCACAGCTACATGAGCGCACTGTGTGCTTTAATTTACTTTAACTCAGTTAAAATAAATCGTTGGTTGTAGTTCTGTGCTCATTAGTGCTCTGACCGATTTTAAGATAACTTTTTACCTGTTTGCAAGTTGGATAGAAAACTGCTTTAGCAGTTTAGTTAACCTTACTGTAAAGGTTACCCCCCCTCCACTTCAGTTAAGGATTCAGTGCATACTTGTAGTCAGTGTTGGTATCCAAAATGTTTCATTTCTTCCAATTATCCACTGCATAGTCTGCACAATCTATATAATCATCTGCATGTGCTCTGTTTGGACGGAGTATATAGTAGTTCTGCAACATAACATGCACAAATATCAAAATATTGATATGTTTGCCATATTCTGTGTAAACTTACCTTTTCTGTGCTGTCAGATTGCAAAAGCTTTATGGAAACATTCCAAGAAGTTGCCGAGTCCCAGAAGCAAGTGGATGACCAGGATGCATCTGCAGCAGCTGTTCTTGTTGAGAAATTGACTGTTGAAGACAAGGCTGCTGATGCAGAGAAGAAAGATGAAGAGAAGTCTGAGGAAAAAACTGGAGAGAAAGAATCTGCATCAGAGGCAAGTAAGGCAGACGCAGATAAAAAAGTTGAAGAGCCTGCATCCTCTGCTTGAGAATTCTTTATTCATATTTTATACTACTATGCAATCCGACAAGGTTGTGGACGATGTTTTTACAGCCCATGTCTTTGGATATTGTCATACTTAAATAGTCGTCAGATTGTCATTGTCGTTCAATTGAGCTGTTTGTGTCTTGTGTTTTTATCCACACAACAAGCAAAACTAGAGTTGGGTGTGAATTGAGACTTGAACTGGTTGAGCTTTTGGGGTCTGGGAGTTAATTTCATTCTACATATGTATTTTTTGCAAGTAATGAGTCACGTTGATTGGGAGGGTGCAGTCGAGGATGGCCAAAGTGCAGGCTTTGGATACAGTTTGTTTGAGTTTCATATTTTGGTTAACATTCATTTTTGGTCATTTATCTTATTTTTTTAATTTCAGTTTGATGTGTGTTTGGTGAATAGGGAAACCGTTAAAAATGAGAAGCAACTTGATCTTTTAACTCAATAATTCAATTAGATATTGTTTTAAGAAAGTTTTATTGTCGTGCTATTTTTTTATAAAGATATTTTTGATGTGGTCTTAAAAAACTATTCTGGTGGTCTAAAATAAAAAATATAAGCTCTAGTTATAAAACTAAAGATATTATGATAAGTATATTATAATTTCGGAAACGTGCTGGTTCTAAGAATAATTATGAATACCTTAATCCTTCAATTTTTTTTTAACACCTAAAAATAAATTAAAAAAGTATAATTTTGAAGTTCAAGCTTCATATAATTTTGAAGTTCAAGCTTCATATCATTTTATGACCGTGTAACCGCGACAATTTCGACAAACATCTGATGTCTTACTTTTCAATTCAGTCGTTACAGTTTTTTCTTTTTTGACAGAAATAAATATATTCATTTATTCAAATTGATAGAGTAAATCGATACAATGCAAATTTGCTAAAAACAAAAATGATGAATCTGCGAACAAACTCACAACATTCAAGTTAATAGCATAAAACGGCAAAGTACAAAAGCCTACACTTATGACTACATTCAAGTATCCAGAATATCCATGTCTATGAATCTGCAACGTGGACGACACCGCCAAAGTCATTGATTGGATCTGCACTGGATCAAAGCTGATATGAAAATATGGATCAAACAAATACTTGAACGAAACAAAAAATACAAAAAGCGCCGCAGACGACGAACAAACCAACATCGCACTAAGACGGCGAAATCACAAAATACAAACAAAATAGATGTGAAAATCACTTATTTCAAAAAAAAGGAAAAGAGAAAAACGAGTTAAAGGAGTGATTTCGGGTTTAAAAAAAAGACCCAAAATCATCCTTCTTTAGTGGATGAAGGAGAAGAAATTAGGGTTTTAGTAACGACTCAAGAGAGAAAGGTACAGGAGCATACCTGAACTCGGTTAAAATATTGGAAGAGTGATTTTACAATTGCATTTAGTAGAATCTAATTATCGATCATCATAAAATGGTAACAATATACATCACTAGTCAGTACCTCCTTTGAAAATATGTCACCTCATAAGGAAAGAAGCCCAAATAAGTTGCACCTTTTCCTTCACAACGGAGAAAAAGGCAAGGAAAAATTCAAGATGAGAAAAAATATCAAAATTTCAGTGAATGGACGTGATTACAATTACAACTTGGATTAAATTTTGAACTTTCACATGGCAAAACTTTTACACTAGCAGTTCACAATGAGTTACAACATCATTTAACGAATCTTGTGACTTAAAAGGTCAAGCCTCGACACGAAACTAGACGATAGTGTAAGACGCTTCTCTGAGAAAAAATCAAAATTAAATTACTATAGTTTACCCTCAGAATTTACATCCAACTATATGAATCTATCTATAATATGACACCTAAAATGGAGGGGAAGAAACTAAAAGAAATGGCAATAAGAAAGAAATTTAAAGGGGAAATAAAAGAATGAAAGTGAATTACTGTGATTCTTTTCACCAAATACTTTATAGCCCATGATCTTTATGTGCCCAAACAACATAGGAGAACAATGACAGCATCAAAAAATCTTCACCACTCGAGGTCAAGGAGGCTCTTCATATTTTCTTCTTAAACGGCATGTCCGTCATGGGACTGGTGAGCCATGCAACATAAGGTTCTCTGAATTGAGCTTGTCTCAGTGAACAGTTTCTTTCATGCTATTGTGTCTTCATCATCATTTTTCAAACTTAAACCACTTCCAGTTTGCATAAAGTGCTTCATTTTCAAAAGGCAAAGCACTAGTTGGTAAGGGTCCTAATTTTGTAGAGACAATATGAGGAGGTAGCTTTTGTTTATATTTCTTCGCCATCATATCAGCCTCCATAAATACTCTCTGTATGGCCGAAATATGAATAAGAATTCAATACAACTAAATCCATAGAAGAAGTTTTAATAGGATAATAACAAATAAATAAATACCTCTTTATTTGAAAGAAAAAGTCCAGGTTCACTTTCAAGGTCGGCAATGCTGCGTGGTAAGAAAAGCAACTTGTCATCAACAACATCAATATTGTTGGTTCTGCTAAAAAGACTTATTTTTAATGCTAAAAACATTGTTCCTGTAGAAGAACCGTTCTTAGAGCTCGACCACGTATGAATCAAATTTTGAATCTTGGAGGATTTTCATGTTAGGTGAATAAATTTTGTGCATTTACATGTCTCAAGCTACCTCACTCATTTGTTTATGTTAACCAAACAAGGCCAATTAACCCAGAAAGACTTGATACACCCAACAATTACAAAAGGAAGTTAAAGTCGATAATCAATTACCTCAGAGAGATTTTATCGGGGAACATTGACCTCACAACAAGAACCTTAACCTTCTCATCAACGGAGAGTACGTCGCTGACAGAAGTAACTTCAGCTCGAGTGATATTTGAAACATGCAGCAACCCACTGAAAGGAATCCAACATGTTCATTTGCAATGTCAGCTTGATAAAATATAGACAGGTTTAATCCAAAATTAACAATTAAAACTTATGATGTTGATATAGAAATCTTGCAGATTAAAAGTTGCAGCACATGATACATATAAGCCTATTAACAGCAATGTAGCCATAACAACGATAAGGTAGTAGGATGCATATCTGAACGTGAATACTAATACCATGATAGAAACAAAGATAGTAAAGAAAATTATGCAGTAACAAGGGTTGATGCACTTTATATATTTGTTAACTTCATCAATTTTAACACCATACCTAAAAAATTAGACCAAATTTCTCATTTTGGGTTGAAAACAATAAAATGCTAGAATTGTTGTAGATAAAAAGCAAGTAGGGCATTCACAACTGGATCCGTCCCATTGAACAAACCAAACCATACTATTCGGGGTCGGGGTTTACCTTGTCTCATAGGAGATAGTAGGATCAGAACAACTCATTTGCAGCGAAGCAGGGATTTAGGTCTTGAGGATGCCAAACAAAAAGGGCTATTGAAATCTATCAGGCACCTAACTGGTTCCTGATTCAACCACTACAACTGACAGGTTTGTTCTATTCCGGTTTTTAAAACATTAATCTTATGATAATGAAAAGATTCCTGATACCAAACCAACTGCATATCCCCAAGGGCTCATGCAGAAAGCAAAATGATACTTGAGCACATTAAAAAAGTTTTAGATGCAATTACAGCAGCCAATAAATGGAAAGGAAACATAGATGCAACCCACTATATAGATAACAATGATGGGCCAGTTTATTTCATTAGAGTTAATGCAGCTCAGAACAATTCCACCAAATTCAAAGTTTAACAATCGTTTTGAAGTTGGGAAAACGTCTGTATGGTGGTGTGCCGCCTGATTTACCTAGTGCATTATCTACATTTTCCATCATCCATCGAAAATAACTCAAATTGAGTTATATTTTCAAGGGCTTGTTATCTATAACCGAGAAATCACTCACCTTCTGTTAGTTTTTCCAATCTTAATTTGTGCTCCATATGGAAAGATCTTTTTTACGGTTCCATCTAAAAGTGTCCCTTCACGAAGATATGCTTTGTCCTGTACGTCATTTCACACAGCAGGAATTTCAGACGATAAAAAGGAAAAAAACAAGACCTAGATACTCAAAACATCGATGCAAAAAAGCAACGAAAAATAGGAAATAGACATAGATTTGAATACTAACCCAAGCTTCCTTTTCACTAAGCACCAAAGAATTTTTAGCTTCATCTATTCGAGTAATTTCTACATACATACGACGTCCCACCTACATCATCACGATCAAGTATCAGCAAGAGATTATAAGGTAAGTAACTGCACTGTTAAGATTTTCTTTTTGTCCTTGGCAAGAATAACGTTCCAAAACTGAAACTTACATTTTCTTTCAATTCAGTAAAGCTATTTACTCTTGTCACAAGCTCAGCTTTGGGTAGGAAAGCTCGTAAACCCTACACATCCGAATTCATGAAGAAATAATGCATTTACTCAAATAATGACATAGGAACATGAACTTCAAGTAAATGGGAAAGACCTCAATCGTTGTTAGCAGGCCGCCAGTATTCCACTCTGTAATTCTAACCTCGATAGGTTCATTGAGCTGTTGTATCTGCCCCAAACATTAAAAAGATCAGATTAAAATCTCACCAGCATTAGAATTATGTCATCAGACTTTACAGAGTTAAGATTACTAACAGTGATAACGGAGCATTTATAAGATAATGGACATCAATTTTGCTATTAGATAACTTACATTTCCTTTTTTACTAAATTTTCAGTATATATAAGTATGATGAAACATTTTCCTACCATTTTGATGTGAAATGACAAACAACAGTAGATGTCATTTTTGGTCCTCGATGCATATAGACCAAGTCATTCAAGTCCTTGATTTATAATATCGAAATTTTAATATAAAACATCAAATTGATCCTTCAAGTCAAATTTTAGCCATCAAACTGGCCAGAAGCTAAAACAATTCAATCTGGCCCTTGAAAGACAAAGGGCCTCTTTGGATTAACTTATTTAAGTTTCTACTGTCATAAGCACTTGTTAGACTGTTTGGGAGAGCTTATGTAAACAGCTAATGACATGTCCATAAGCCCTTCAGGATAACTTAAGAAAATAGTTTATAGCTTATATGAAAACAATTTGACTTTATTTTAGCTTTTGTTATAGAAACAGCTTATGCATAAACGCTTTATGATAAACGTTTATCCAAACAGGGCCAAAAATTGGATACATTAATCACCATTGAAAAGCCAATTTGGCATTGCTCATAAATGGAGAACAAATATGATCTCATGTGTATATTTGGAACCAAAACTACTGTTTGCTAAATAATAAACTCTTCAAACTAGTCATCAAAACTACTTAATCCGACTCATAAGTCATAAATTAAAGACGGAAGCTAAAAACTTAGAACATCTACTAAAGTAAACATTGGATAGGAGTAAAAAGGAATGAAAGAAAGATAAAAACCTGCCTCACTCGACGCCAAGCAATCCGGCGAAAAAGCCTTCTAGTAGAAATCAATGGTCTACCACTAAGTGTTCTACCTAAAACCTCAGCAAACAAAATGGTTCCAGTTTCTACAACAGGCCTTCCTGGCACTGATACTCCACTCATTACTTCATCATTCTTTACAATTCCCATCTTCCCTTGAACCGTAAAATTCTCTGCATCCTTGTTCACATCACATAATAAATGATCCATTTCTTTACCATTCAAAGGAAGTACTTCCTTGGTTAACATTGTACCTAGTAAGTCTGCTCCAACATTTACATCAAGCTTGTTTTCATTACCTGAAACAACAACACCAACCACAAAATCACCAGGTTTTGGCTCATAGTACTCAACATTAACCTTCTTATCTTCTCCTACTTCTTTTTCTTCATCTTCTTTTTCAACCTCATCACTCACATTATCTTTTTCTTCAGAAACTTCCAATTCTAATACCTCATTATCTTCTTCAACCTCCTTCACATAATCTTTACTGCCTTTGAAAAACTTAAAAAAAGGTGCCAAAGCTTCCTCTTCAGAAGGCTTCTCTTGTTCCATCTCAACTTCCAAAACAGGTGAAGGCTTGTTCAACAACTCAACTTGAATTTCATCATCAATGGCTTCTCCAGCTAAATCACTTGAAACCTCATCAAACCCACCATTTTTAGAGCAAAACTTGAACTGGGTATTACTCAAAATAGAAACTTTCTTAGAAACAATTGAACCATGAGGAGTGGAAAGAACAATATTAGGAAAAGAACAAAATTTGTGAGGTGTATGAGATAGTTGTTTGGTAGAGTTGAAGCTAAAGAAGCATAAGGTTGAGTTACAAGGATGATGAAGAAGAACAAATGGCATCTTGGTATGGTGAGGTTAAACAAAGCATTAGTTTTGGTTTTCAGGTAGACACATCACACAACAGCAACGACGTTGGTTTTTTTGTTTTATCCTTTTGAGGGTTCATGTCTCTCTGCCATTCTTTCCTTCTCCTTGATATTTGATATTTCAATTTTTTTTTTAGTTCAATTTTGATATATCCAAATAAATTTTTTCTATGGTAACGAGAGAAGTTCTTTAGACCATTTAAAGTAGGCTTAAATGCACATTTCAGGCATGACTCACTTGATATTGACATTGCGATATGCAAAGATCAGAGTTTTAGCAACTTTGTTAATGGGTAAGAAAAAAAAAATCAGGTTCAAATTTACTTTTGGTTTTTTTATTTTAAAAAAATTAAGTTTTAATATCTCTATTTTCAAAATTTAGGCATATATATCCCTCCTCTCGTAGAAAGTATCCCACATATTTTTTCCACCTATATACATTTATTTATTATTTAATTGTTCCTTTTTAAGCATCGTCGTTGACCAGTTCATACATACTAATAAACAACTTTTTTTTGGTGGTTTCCGGGATTCGAACCCCGGACCTTGCATATATATTATACATTGTTCTTACCAACTGAGCTAAGCTCAAGGGGACATACTAATACACAACTTTAAGCTACTTTAACTATTGGTTAATCTTTTTATTAATTTAAGTTTATTAAATTTTTACTTATTTAAATATATATATATATATATATATATATATATATATTGGTACAAAAGAGGGCCAAAGCCCAAAGAGAAAGAAAACTAAGAAATTAAACGGACGTTCCTAGGCATGCAAGCCCTAGAAAAATCATC
>Ga0228711_1006684_pt1 | contig 16993 bp, 10 predicted proteins | sample MedpolnodulmetaG_2_FD_177996 | JGI IMG/M metagenome (GOLD analysis project Ga0228711, IMG submission 177996) | Root nodule microbial communities from Medicago polymorpha collected in Santa Monica, California, United States - brown nodules | ecosystem: Host-associated > Plants > Roots > Nodule...
ATATATATATATATATATATATATATATATATATATATATATATATTCATATCGTGTTTGTTATATTTTTTTCAATATTTAAATTTATTTATATCTATTTGTTACATGTGTTATTTGTATTGAAAATTGATGATATTTTTTGAAAGAGAAAAGGACAGCCCAAAATTGATGATATTATTATTATTATTATTTAGAAGATACATTAAAAAATCTCAATTTAACTAAATATTATAAAGTGATAGACTAAAAAACTTGTCAAAATAATGCAAAATGACAAAGATGACATTAATTCGTCCTATGTTTTCTATGTATACAAATGTTACTATTATTTTTATATAAATAATAAATATGTATCCTAATCTAAATAAGTTCCACATATATCAAGTTTTTTCTTATGTTTTTGTGTGATTTCGTGGTCTGGGTTGATTTTACGTCATGTTGCAATTTTTGTTTGGTTTATATTGAAAGACTGACTTCAGTCAATTACAGAATTTAATCAATGATCTGAATGTCAACGATAGCAAATTCTAAAACATGATATTTCAATGATTTAACTAACTTGAGTGACATGAGTTTGTTCATAAGGGCAGGAGACCGTCTCTTGTGAGTTTTTCCTCCTGTTTTCTCCCGTCAACTAATCTCAGCCCTCCATTTTCTTTTAATGACTAATCAACGGTTACTAGTAAAAACAATTAAATAAAATGGATTTTGGTTGTTTTCTTTCCTACTTTCCTCACGAGATCCCCTCACAATCCTACCTTATTCACAGACCCAATTCGTTTTGGTGGAGCGCCTGATTGGAGAACGTGGTTCGCAACAGTGTGGTGAAGTTGTGATTGAAGTTGCGGGGTAACCCCTGCCTAGGTCGTGGTAGCTCACGGAACTTCATGACGGTGGTGCGTGGCACGGTGAAGCAGTGCGGTGGTGCACCAGACTGATAGTGGTGTCCTTTATTCTTTATTTCCTTCTTCCTTCCTACTCCCATTCTCTGTGTTTTTTCTATTGCTTAAAATTACTTCCCCATTTATTATTATTCTAGTTCTAATTAACCTAATTCCTTTTTGCTGGCTCTCATTAAGTTATTTCTATGCAGCAACTGTCATTGTTTCTAACCAATTTGTTTCAAAGTAATTTACATGAATTGGTGTCAATGCTAAATCTGAAATTAAACTGATAATCAATAAATCATAATCAGCGAGAAAGGAACCAATTGATGTTAATAAGAAAATGGAAGCAATCAAACAATCCTATCAAAGAAAACTGAAGACAAAAGATTAATGGTTAATTAACTAAATGGTCCTATAAATATTCATAATTTTGTTTTTAGTCCCTACAAAAAAAAATCACATTTTTTAGTCCTGTGACATTTTTCTTTAGCATTTTAGGGACCGAAAATGATGACGTAAAATTTTTACAGGACTAAAAATGTTGATGGAAAATTTTACATGGACTAAAAGAGCTAACGAAATTTTTTACAGAGACTAAAAATAAAATTCTGAATATTTATAAGGACCATTTACTTAATTACCCAAAAATTAAACATAGAGAATGGGAAGACATAAAACTGAGTTATGGAGTTGTAACTTGTTGGCTTCTCGTGAACCGGTACTAGGACTGAGATGAGTTTGTGAAGAAGAAAGGAATAGACCCAAAACGAAATCACATTTATGTGTTTTTGTTCATATCCATTGATCTGTCAATAAAATAAATGGAGGGCTGAGATTCATTCTCAGGAGAAACTGGAGAAAAAATTAACGGGGGACATTTTGTTCCCGTTCAGGAGCATGTGAGTTTCAATTTAAAGATATAATTTATCGATTTGAAAGAATTAATATCATATTCAAGTAAGAGTCAAAATTGGAATCACATGATATCTAAAAAAATTATTGCATAAATTGAATGATTAAAACGCAAGTTAGATTGAAAGGAAAAAACACATCAATAGATGAAGAACAAAAAAACAAGGGTTGAGACGGAAATTGAAGTGGTGGAGAAACAATGAGTATGTTGTCGTTAAGAGCTTAGAGCACCTCTGATGGTAATCACTTCTCTTGGTTATTTTGGGGAGGATGCAATCCATTCAAGATATAGTTATAACGGTCTTCGCCCACAAATATCCGCATGTAGTGGTTCCTATGCTCTTTCCCATCTCGAATAAGTGCTCTCCGCACTATAACATTGTTGGAACAGAATGTGTTTAACATTACCCTTTGAGTTTTTATGATAACAAGGTATTAAAAATTGTCAATTGGATATGCTAATATTTGTTCAAGTATGCAGGACCATAGACAAAAATTTAGTATGTTTAAATTCAAGCATAGGTTCTAAAGAACAAATGACAGCAATGGATCAACAAAAAGGAAGCTTGAAGCGTCTAAAGAAAAGAGGTTCTGAAGACAAGAGGTTTTGAAGAAGCTGACGTCATCAAAAGCACTCTACTCGGAAGTTGTTCACCAGAAGCTGACGTCATCAGAGGTTCTGAAGATCATCAGAAGCAGGAAGACTGGAAGCTTCAAAGGTTGTTCAAATGTTATTATCACGCCTATCATTGCAGAAGAATATAAGCTTGAAGCAACGGCTAATTCAGAGGAATTGAAATGCATTGGATGCTTATTCTTTGGATAACGTTGGAAAGGACAATACTACAAGTGTACAACCACTATTTCCACTACTCTGATTTGTGTCTGTAATAGTACAAGAACAACAGTTATGACTACGCTGGTTATTCCTCTATACATGGAATGGATTTGAAATTGTTCCTTCATAGGACAATAACCAAATCAGGCAACAAACCATTGGTGATTTGATCAAGCTTTAAACGACTCTTTTTTTTTATGTGTTGGCAATCAACAACGTCTCTTTCTCACCTCTATATAAAGGAGTGAAGACATGAAGAATTGCAAGACTCTCTCAACAATTTTACAAGTGCCAAAACTCTACTGAAATTGTTTCACATCAAAGTTCACTTAAAATTTCTTAACAACTTTCATATCCTAGAAATTCTAGAGTCTTAAGAGTCTGTATCGGATTTGTATTGTGAACAGCACTGATTGTATATCAAGTGTTCAACCTCAAACAATTTTCTTTGTAATTCTGTTTGATTAGAAGACTCTTGCAGTTGTGCTTGAGCATAGGAAGTCTCTTGATTGTGTTCTTGAGCATAGGAAATCTCTTGCAGTTGTGCTTGAGTAGTTTAAAGTCTCTTGCTTGTTTTAGCAGTGAGCAGTTGTAACCAAATATTACTTTTTAGTGAACTCTCCTTGGAAGTGCAAGGGGGACATGACTACTTCCGGTTTGTGGAAGGAACCTGTATAATTGCTTTGTGTCATTCTTCTCTATCTCTCTCTATTTTTGGAAATTAAAAACTTTGGCATTTTTAAAGAATAATTATTTGATTTTTCTTTAAAAAAAATAATGATTTGATTTAAAATGCTTAAAGAATGTTCCAGAAACATTCGTTAAGAAGACCCTTTTTTTATCAACAATGATAAATAGACACAAAAAAAATAAAACAACGCAATACAGACACCGTATGTTTATACAGTTAGTTTTCTTTCGGTCTTTACTCAGACTCTGTTTTCTCTCAGTCCCTGTCCATGCCCTGTTTTTTTCTCTCATCTCCACCACCACTATTACATTCTCTCTGCCCTCTCAAATCTCCAGCCATTGCCCAACGGTGACACTTGTCTATCACTGTCATTTTCTCCGATCTATTTCTTTGCAAGAGGAGATCATGATAGATTGAGATCAGATCTGGAAGGATGGTGGTAATTATGGATGACAGAGACGGTGGTGAGAAAGGCGTGTTCGGGTCTGAAGGGGTTGGAGGCGACGACGACGTAATGGTGTGGTGGCGAGGATGATGGTAGTGACGAGGACGGAGGGCGCAGTGGCAAGGACGGACTGACGACAGTGGATGTGATTGACGAGGACGGTGGTGGTCAAGATAAAGGGTGCAGTGAGGACGGTGGTGGTTGTTACTGACGAGGACGATAATGATGGTGGTGGTGAAAATGTAGGGTGATTGCAAGAGAAGAAGAGGGTGTCGGGAAGAGAAGAATGAGAAAGGCATAGAAAAGGGGGGAAGGGAGGGAATTACCAAATTACCCTTTTAGTTCACAACAAAACTACTGTTTTACCCATGATATTGCATTTGTGTCAAAAATTATGTGTTTACTTCTCAATTCTCCTTTTATATATAAGTGTATGTGTGGAGTGTTGAAATTTTGTGTCCAACAAAGCCTAGTGTTTGTCATATAGGGTCATGTTTATCGATAGGTAAGGCCTATGATCCTATATATAAGAAGATAAGGAAAGAAGCATTTATATATACCCTTAACAAAGTAAATGCTAATTATGTCGATTCATTCATTGAGCTTTCACTTCCACTGTAACTAACATGCTCTCACACACTGTTATACTCTGCTTCCACTCTAACTCTCACTCTCACCCATGACTTCCAAAACGCGTCGTTTAACCACCTGTCACCGTCACCCTTCCCAACCCATCACCGGTTTCTGTGCTTCCTGCCTCACCGAGCGTCTCTCCGGCATCGAATCCACTTCCGCCGAGGCCGAACCCGAACTCCGCCGTACCAAATCTTGCTCCGGCAGCCGCGCCGGTGACCAAGCTTCGTCCTCCGCCGTTGAGCCCCGTCGTAGGTCGTGTGAGATCCTTGCTCCACCGGAGCAGAACCGTGGCACGCTCTCGGACCTGTTTAACATCGACGACGAAAAGAAGCGGAAGAAGAAACCTGGTTTGAATCGGTATCTCGAAAACGAATCTCGAAAATCAGGTTTTGAGATTATCGATTTCGACGGTGGTTGTGACATTGGTAGGGTTTTGGTTGAAGATGAAAATGATGAAGAAGAGACGAAGACGATGAAGGAGTTTATAGATCTTGAAATTCGTAGCGGGAAGAATGCAGGGAGAGATTCTTCTAGAACGAGTTTCTGGGATGCGGCTTCGGTTTTCAGCAAGAAATTGAGGAAATGGAAGAGAAAGCAGAAGTTGAAGAGAAACAATGCCGATTGCGACGGCGGTGATGTTACCGGAAATGGCGGTGGTTTGAGGAGTATGGAGGTTGATAAGCAAAGGGGGAGAAATTTGAGAGAGACGCAATCTGAGGTTGGAGAATATGGTTTATCATTAGGTAGAAGATCATGTGATACTGATCCTAGGTTATCCGTAGATGATTCGAGGTTTTCATTCGATGCGCCTCGTGCTTCGTGGGATGGTTATTTGATTGGGAAAACGTGTTCGAGGTTTTCGCCAATGGTTGCTATAAATGATGATGGGGTTTTGGTTGAAGATGAAGAAGGAGAAGAAGAGGTGGAGAATTTGGAAAGTAGTGTTGGTGGACTACATCCTGGTGGTTCTGCTGAAACAAAGCATTACTATTCGGATCGGAGGAGGAGGAGTTTCGATAGGTCAAACCCTCGAAGGAAATCAGCGGTGATTGGAGATGTTGATGAATTGAGAGTGATATCTAATGCCAAGGTTTCTCCGGCTACAACCGAGTTATTCTACGGTGCAAAGGTTTTGATTACTGAGGAAGATTTGAGGGATGCTAATTTGAAACCTAAGAATAGTGGTAATGTTCAATCTGATTGTAGAACAGGGTCTGCTTCTAAGGAAGCTTGTGATGTTGAAATCGGAAGTGATCAAAAGGGAACGAACAAGTTTCACAAATGGGGCAAGTTGTGGAATAAGTTGGGATTAGTACAGAAGAGAAAGGAAGATAAATTGGGAGAGGAAGAATCTGTTGCTGGTGATGTTGTTAATAAGCCGATTGCAGAGTCTTGGCAGAAGTTGAGGAGGGTGGTTAATGGACAAGGGAGCGAATCGGTTAGCCAAAAGCTTATTCGTAGCTATAGTGTTAGTTGTAAAAATCATAGTAGAATGGCTGGTTTAGTTAATGGTCTTGGTGGAGGTACTGAAACCAAAGGCAATGTTTTGAATGGAAGACAAGAGCTTACGCTTCAAAGGAATAGGAGTGTTAGGTATTCGACGAGTAATGTTGACACTGGGTTGTTGAGATTCTATTTGACACCGTTGAAGAGCTATAGGCGAAGCAGATCGGGAAAGAGTAGCTCAAAGGATTTGAATCCATCTGCCAGAAGTTTCGTGTAAAGCTGTAACTTTTGATAGAGTATCTGGTCGGAAAAATTATATATAGTGTTGTTGTTTCTTGTCCATTAGATAAAGTTCATCACGTTGTTAGATTTTGGTTGCAATTGTTCAGTGTTCACATTATGTTTGTAGCAGAATAGAACATTGATACCACGATATTATTAGCATAATAAATTTCTGATTGCAACATTGCTAGGAGTAACATGATACACAACACTACATTTTGCTTAGATTTTATTGCAGAAAGACTTTTTAATCTGGGTAAGATACAGTTAGGTTTCCATAGCTTGTTAAGGTAGCATGGAATATGCTTTACCTTCCAATTTCTGGCCCATAGTATGTAACTTTCCCCTGTATTTTTATGCTTAAACTAGTACACATTAATGATATAGATGCTCTTGTTCTTGAATCTTGATATATAATCTAGAAATTAGAAAATGAATGTTATGAATTGGCCTTGAGTTCCTGATTTAACAGCGAGGTATGGTCATTGGCCATAAAAATTTTAGGACAGCTATTTGATTCGTAATTTGGTATATAATAATCATAATTCATAAGAACAATTTAATACAGGATTATAAATTAATTTTAACAGAGTTACATAAATCAAAATTAGGATAATGTATAGCCTTTCTCCCATCTCATCAAAGTTTTTATGCTATTGCTTAATACTTCACTCATGTGGTTTGGCTTGAAACTGGATATAGCAGACATAGAATCTAGTTTACTTGTATTAGAAACTGGATATAGCAGATTTAGAATCTAGTTTACTTGCATTAGGGTTTAAAGATATATGTTGGTGCTTAGCCTCTGCATTTGTTTGTAACGTTTGTTTCTCAGTACCTCTATTGAAGTTTTATATTGATATTTTGGTGCTTAGCTTCTGTAGTTCTAAGCAATTCATCTCACTGAATTTATGAATTGCTTGTGTTTTGGTTGGAAATGAATAAAATTTAGTTCATATTTGTTGAATTTCAATTTATTTCAAGTGTTGATGGTAAGCTTACTGTGTCATTTTATTTTCTGCTACCGTTAAAAGTGGATATTTTTTTGACACAAACAAAACTTATGTCATTTCATTAAAAATATTGCGTGAAGCATGAGATAAAGCTGCCCTTGCAAGAGCATGAGCGCTTCCGTTTGCTTGACGCCTAGTAAACACAATTTCATGGTTGTTAAAATTTTGGAGTAAACTTCTGCAATTTTTAACTATTAACCCATACTCCGAATGATTCATATTATTTTAATGCAAGTCATCAACTAACATCTTGCAATTTGATTCAAAGATAATCCTCTAATGACCCAATGTTGTGATCCACTTGAAGCCTTGATGCAGCCCCAAGCTTCTTAAAAGTGAATATTTGGGATTTAGTCATGTAATTGCTCTATATCTCTGATGAAAGTGTAACTGCTACTTCTGGAGATGTCTTCACTGTTCACTCACTGATTTTATTGAATTTTGTTTTCAAAATTTTCATCATTGTAAAGATCTTATTATAGTAAGTTTTGCTGATCAGCTATTTGATTCAAAAAACATTATCATTACCCAAGGTAAACCCAGCTTCAGATCTTGACCATGATGATGTCAGATTTTTAGCAGTTACTACCAAAAAGGCTTCTAGCATTTAACATTGTACAGTCTAAATATGACTTTTTCATAAAGTAGTTACCAAACTTGCTTTTTTGTCTAGTCCTCCAACCATGTCATGTCTCTAACATAACATAGTAGTTACTAAACTTGCAGTTGTGTCTAGTCCTCCAACCATGTCGTGTCCTTAACATAATAGTTACTAAACTTGCACTTTTGTCTAGTCCTCCAACCATGTCGTGTCTCTAAGATAACATAATGATGCATCAGAACGAGTGTTAGCACATTCGTTGACTTTAATAGAAAGAATTTCCTTTGCTTAAACATTATAATTTCCCAAATTCATCGTTCAGTAAACCATGAAAAGAAATAGAATTGGATTTGACACCACTGATCTTTTTCTCAGGAATGCTTCTTGTTTCCTTTCATGTCTTTCTTTACAGGGACATTCTGCCAAAAAGCTCTATCCTGCAAACGGTGGAAGTCTTGATTGGTAATCATTACATTTTGAAAGGTTTTTTAAGTTGAAACGTAACTCATCACTAAAATTAAATTAGTCCACATAAATTCGTACTCAAATTGAACCTGATATATCTTAAAATTATGGATCAATTGTATTAAATCGTTCAAATTGGGATGGAAGCATGATCAAACCACTCAAACTATCGACCATCTAAATTTGTTTGGTTAAATTTTTTACTTTTTTAAAAAAAAAAAAAAAAAACGTGCACTACCATTGTATTTCTGATTACTTTTCTTGATATGCTCGGTGAATGCTAGCAATTCTCTATTTCTAGTGAAAAGTGGTTCTACATTTTTTTATGGTAGTTATAATGAATTATTTTGTTGTACAGAAAAAAGGACCTATTTTCTTCACAGATTTAACATTAGCTATAACTAAGCTCAGCATGAACACATCAAAGTTGATGCTACGAACAGAACGACTGTTATTGACAAATTTGTTCAACTCCTATTGCTAGAATCATGCAAAAATGAAAATAAGAAAGCTATAGCCTATAACCAACTAAAAATCCAGCAAAGGAAATTACTGTCCTTGGGACGCGAGAAAGAGAACCAAAACGCCGATCCAAACACAGCATTAGACAAACACATGAGCATCCACACCAACAAAGAAAAGCATAGTTACGATTCTTTCCCTTTTATCATCATTCAATGTTAATCAAACATTCTTTTTGAAAGAAAGAATTAATCAAACATTTTTATCAGTTCATTATTTATCAGTTCATTATTTATCATGTAGCATCCATAACATATGTTTACTAAACTATACTGCAATAGCACAAATCAGTACATGAATCATAGAAGTGACACAAATATTCCCTATGCAATCACTCCACATCAATTCCCTTTTCTCGAAGCTCGGCTACAACTTCATTCTTCATCTTCAACCACAGCTTCTGAGCTTCTTGATCAGCCTTCTTTTTCACCATCTCCTCCCGCCCGCTTGCATCCTTTTCATCAATCTCAACCATCCCTTTAAGGGTGTTTCCAATCATCTTTCCTTTCGCTATAAACTCCTTCACTGATTCTACCTCACCAAGGTACAAATTGACCTCCTCAAACTTGTCCCTTATCGTTGGCGACTTCTTCCTCCACCACTCCATCGGCGAACCCCCGTTATAAATCCAAAATCCACCAAGTATGGTGTATGTGCAAAGTAAGGCCTTCCCAATTTGTTTATAAAAGTAGTAGTCTTCACTTTCCAACCCAATTTTATTCATGTATCGTTTCGCATGCATTGAACTCAGCATATGAAAACCTGCATTGGAATATGTAAGTACATAAAGAAAATGCATTATAGAAAATATTAGGGTTCAGTTTTTGTGTGAGACATTTTATCAAACAGCTGGTGAGCAAGAATGTAATCGTATTGAGATTAGTTCGATTTATTGCGCATAGGAAGGTACCTGTTTTGGGGTCCTTAAAACGTCTGGGAAACATTGCAAAAGTGGAAATTTGATTCGTGAGTTAGTTTAGGGAGGGCACGATGATTCTTTTATTAATGATAATAATCTTCAAGACCAAAAGGGGTGATAAGGGATTGTTTTTACTTGTTCTGAAAACTTTGATATAGCGGTGTATTCCACTGATAAGTATGATGGGAACTCAAGACATTTTTTGGTAAAAAAGGCCTCGCAAATGCTTACCTATATATAATTTTTTAGAACTTTTATTGGGAATAATAATGGTTTTTTGTTTTGATTGGTCAAAGTAGCTTTAGAAATTCAGAGGTCATTAAAAGGAAAAGGAAAATTAGAGTTCGAACCCTTGTAAATATAATAGGGTTAAATATGTTTTTGATCCCTACATTTTGCCCTCTTTGATAAATAGTTCTTACATTTCAATAAATGTTTTTAAAATCCATACATTTTTTCCTTCGTTAGCACAAATAGTCTCTGCTGTCAAATAACTAACGAGAAACTGACGTGACAGCTAGTGGACACCATTTTTTTAAGGGTTAAATATGTTTTTGGTCCTTATATTTTGCGTGACTTTGAAGAATAGTCCTTACATTTCAATAAATGTTTTTAAAATCCCTAAATTTTTCCACGTTAACAAAATTGGTCCTTGTCGTCTATTGTCACTGACCAGACAAACGAAACATGTCACATAGATGCCACCAAGGACATTTTAGTAATTTCCAATAAAGTGCAGGGGCATATTTCACCTTTACCAAAAACTTTACTCACAAAAATTTCAACTTTAACTGCGATCTGGTCCTCACAGCGTGAGGGAGAAGAGGATGTCGCCAGCAGCGACAAGAGAGAGAACAAATATGAGCAAATTGATGGTGGAGAGGACGGTGGTGGATGAGGATGGGTGTGTAGGGCTGATGGTGGTTGGGGAGAAATAGAGAAAACGTGGAGAGATGATGAAGATTAGAGAGAAGGTTCACTTGAAAAATCAATTATCTCTCTGCACTTTATTGGAAATTACTAAAATGGCATCTATGTGGCATGTTCCGTTTGTCCGGTTAGCGAAAATGAACGACAAGGACCAATTTTGTTAGCGGTGGAAAAATATAGGGATTTTAAAATCATTTATTGAAATGTAAGGATTATTCTTCAAAGTCAGGCAAAATATAAGGACCAAAAACATATTTAACCCTTAAAAGAATGGGGTCCACTAGCTGCCACGTCAGCTTCTCGTTAATTATTTGACAGCAAGGACTATTTGTGCTAACGGAGGAAAAATTTAGGGATTTTAAAAACATTTATTGAAATGTAAGGACTATTTGTCAAAGGAGGGTAAAATGTAGGGACCAAAAACATATTTAACCCAAACATTAATAAAGTTTTGTATTATGTCAAATCTTTTTCAAATACTTTGCTCTTTTTAAACTTAACAAACTCTATTTCATAGTATTTATTACAAACAACATTCATATCAAAACAATCATAAAATTTTGTATTATGTCAAATCTTTTTCAAATACTTGTGTTCTTGATAAAAATAAAAATTCCTTTATTTTATTTTTGTTGTAGGAAAAAAGCAGAGAAGAAATAATGATAATGAGATGAATATCACTATGAAAGAGTAAGAACAATAAGAAAAGAAAGATGAGTACAAAAGAAGTAGCAATCTTGTCTGTTGTAATTATATGGAAAATCATGAAGTTGCAAGATGAGAGGGAAAACATGAAGAATAAACTTATTATTACCATGGAAGAATGTTTTTAAAAGCTATTAAATCTTGGGTTTGCCCATTTATTGTGTGGGATTGTAAAGTTATTTCATTAAATGAAATGGGTGAGAAAAGAGATTTACATGTAAGATGAAAAGAATATGACACAATACTGAAAATTAAAGAGTAAATTACACTGTCCATCCATCAAAGATACTTGAATTACATTCCCCTCTCTTAAAAAGTAAAATTTATATTCCCCTCCTCTATAAGATGATTGAATTACATCTCCCTCCCTTAATAATTAAATCTGGACTACACTTTAATCTATTTTAACATAAATAAATATTTTTATAATATATATTAATTTTGAATCATCATTTAAAAAATATAAATTCGTTTCTTTATAATCTAAATGTCAATGACAATTAAATTTGGGGTTAAATATGTTTTTGGTCCCTGTAAAATTGGGACCGTTTAAGTTTAGTCCTTACTTAATTTTAATAGTTTTTTTAGTCCTTGAAAAAAATTATGCACTCAATATTAGTCCCTCTTCAATTCAAATTTCTTTAATTTATGACTCGAGTTTTTAAACAATTTTTTGCAGACGTGTTAAGAACATTACTAAAAGTTCCTCTGCAAAAAATTGTCGCAAAATTCAATTTCTGCGTCCAGATTTTGTTGATTTTATCTTTAACTTTTGCCGTTTTAAAAAATTCATATTTAATTTGTTTCATGTTAAAAAAATCTAAATTTTGGTAAATGAACATTTCATAGTGTTCTAAAATTGTCTTAAAAAAATCGTTAAAAAATTTAAGAGTTTAAGGATAATTAAACAAACTTTGTTGTAACAGGGACTAAAATTAGAAGTAATTTTTGTTTGAAAGGACTAAAAAACCTATTAAAATTAAGTAAGGACTAAATTTAGAAGTTCCCAATTTTATAGGGACTAAAAACATATTTAACCCTTAAATTTAAATCTTTTGTTATTAATTTTATAATTTAGAGTATAAAATTTACTTTTGAATAACCATACTTAATCGACTTTAGTAATTTTTCACATATTTTAATTTTATTTTGGGTTGTTTCATATTTTATAATAGGATTTAAAACTGTATGTTAATGAGATTGTGAATAAAAAATAGAGAAACATATGTATTCAAAATTTGATTATATTAAAATGAACCAGCAATGCTATTTTTCTTTGAAGTGTGTAAGATTATTTTTTTGCTAAATTATTAGAAATAAAAAAAAAATATTGAGGGACTAAAGCATAGATTTTAACTTAAGAGGGGAGGGGAATGTAATTCAAGCTTTTCTCAAGGGAGGGGAGTGAAATATTTTCTAATATGTTTTGAATAAGAGGGGAGGGGGTGTATATTTTAACATAAGAGAGAAGGAGAGTGTAATTCAAACATTTTTGAAGGGTGGAGAGTGTAATTTACTCAAAAATAAAACATGTTGACTAAGAATAAGGATGTAAGAACAAGATTAGTTTTTACCAAAAAAAAAAAGAAGAAAGAAACAAGATTAGTACACAATACTTTTTTTAAAAAAAAAAGAAGTACACAATACTTTTTTTTTATGCAAAAAGAGAGGTTGGTTTTTTATTACAAAGAGGGCTTAAAGGCCATATTATTACACAATTTAAGTCCACTTAATTTATTTAATGAGTCAGTTAAGGAAGTTTTACCCTATACCCCTACATCTATACATCCACCCTTACATTTTACTTGAATCGCCTATTTTACCCTTATATATTAACTTCTCTAAAAGTTGTTGGTTCACCCTCTCCTAAGAGTTACCAGAAAACATTCTAAATTTCCCAGAATACATCAAATCCAGATGGCGTTTCTTTTTATGATTGCAAATGCAAATCACGCAAAAGGCAAGAGTGTTATATCCAATTTCATAGTTAAAGAGTACACATACAAAATTAATGAGATGATTGGACAAGATTCACAAAACAAGCCCTTATAATTTCTCTCGTATTCATGTTCAAATCTTCTTCATCATCAAATTTGCTGAAATTATGTTATTGTTCAATCATTCATGCCATCGAACATCAAACCCATTGTATCAGTGTGAAGGCTTGGAATCAAATCTAACAACCCACTAACAAAAAATTGGAAAGCTTGGAATTAAATCGAACAACCCATTAATGAAACATTGCCATCGAACCCAATGAAATCAGCGGATTTAACAATGGCTTGGATTTAACATTGACATTTCTAATTTCTTATTAATGGAACGAATGACCGTAATCGATTTTAGTGTTTTCAGAAACACAAATAAATATCGGAAATGTTAAAATAAGGTTTCCGGAAAATGTGGGGGGTGAACTCATCTAAAATTCCCAAATGTCCTGCAGGGTGAGAAATAAGTTTGTAAAAATGATGACAATAAGGGTAGAATTGGAATTTTTGATAATTCGTAGGGGTATAAAGTAAAACTCTCGTCAGTTAATCAACAGAACTACACCAACAACATTTTTTTTTCCTACAAAATTATGTTTTTTTTCATTAAATAATAATACCACCAAATCTTAGTCTTTAATTATTTTTTTTAAGAAACTAAGCAAAACTTTATTAAAGAACCAGATAGTTCCTCAAGCACAAGGTGAGCTAAAGAAAACTGACAATGATACTTACATCAATGTTAAGCCACAACCAGCTGAAGCAGAAATAAAAATAAAAATTACATAATTGCTTGAAGACAATACAAAGGGTTTAGCCTCCAATAGGTATAATCAAAATCGAACAAAACATAGTGCGATTTCAACCAAAAAGAAAATCAATTACCCTAAAAAATCTTTATAACAATTAATAGTTTAGATTGATTAATAACAATTGATATAATAGACTTTAATTTCTTTATCAATTGAAGTCAACATTCATCACCCCAAACAGTTAATGACTTTTAATTGATTTTTTTTATTATACAAGTGAAAATTTGTCGCTGCTAAAAATAATTATTATAAACGGGACAAGTCATCGTTAATAAAAAATTAAAATGATTCCTTCAAAAAAAAATTAAAATGATTATTATACACGGGTTAAGTCGTTGTTGATACAAATTTCAAAATAATTGTTATAAACAAGAAAAGTTGTCAGTGCTCAAAATTTAAAATTAATTATTATACACGGGACATTCCTCAAAAAAAAAAAATATATTATTATACACGGGACATGTTGTCATTGATAAAAAAAAATTCAAAATAATTATTATACAGGTGAAAAGTTGTCGCCACTAAAAATAATTATTATACATTGGACAAGTCATCATTGATAAAAAAATTATTATACACGGGCTGAGTCACCGCTGATACAAATTTCAAAATAATTGTTATAAACTAGACAAATTGTTACTGATCAAAGTTTAAAATTAATTATTATACACGGTACATGCTGTCACTAATGAAATTTTTTTAAATAATTATTATTGAGGTGAAAAGTTGTCATTGCTTAAAATAATTATTTTATACGGGATAAATCCCACTGATACAAATTTCAAAATAATTCTTATAAACAAGATAAGTTGTCACAACTCAAAATTTAAAATTAATTATTATACACGAGATATGTTGTCATTGATAAAAAATTTAAAATTATTATACAGGTGAAAAGTTGTCGCTGCTAACAATAATTATTATACACGGGACAAGTCATCGTTAATAAAAAAAATTAGAATAATTCTTATACACGAGCTGAGTCGCCCTTGATACAAATTTCAAAATAATTGTTATAAATTAGACAAGTTGTGCTCAAAATTTAGAATGAATTATTATCCACGATACAAGTTGTCACTGTTAAAAAAAATTAAAAAACTATTATACACGTGAAAAGTTATCGTTGCTAAAAATAATTATTATACACGGAACACGTCATCGTTAATAAAAAAATTAAAAAAATTATTACACATGGGATAAATTGCCGATGATACAAGTTTCAAAATAATTCTTATAAACGAGATAAGTTGTCACAACTCAATATTTTAAATTAATTATTATACACATGATATGTTGTCACCGATAAAAAAATTTAAAATAGTTATTGTACTTACTACCCAAAAAATAATTATTGTACATGTGAAAAGTTATCACTGCTAAAAATAATTATTGTACACGGGACAAGTTATCGTTATTAATAAAAAAAATTAAAATAATTATTATATACGGACTAAGTCGCTGTTGATACCAACTTCAAACTAATTGTTATAAACAAGACAAGTTGTCATTGCTCAAAATTTAAAATTAATTATTATACACATGACATTTTTCCACTGATAAAAAGATTAAAATAATTATTATACACGGGCTAAGTCGTCGCTGATACAAATTTCAAAGTAATTAATATAAACAAGACAAGTTTTTTTTTGACACAATAAACAAGACAAGTTGTCACTGCTCAAAATTTATAATTAATTATTATACAAATTTCCAAGTCTTTATCTCCCTTATTTTTAGTTTGGCAAACATATTCAAAAATCTAATAAGTCAATACTGTTTTTAGGAGAAAGATTATATAAATTGATATTATTATTGTTTAAACTCGCATATAAAAAACATATTTTTATATAAATCATCCACATCAACGGATACCCGTGCAGAGGCACAGGTATCTTACTGGTTTATCTTTTAGTAATGTAGGGGGTGTGTTTACCATTCAAAATGTATACTTGTAATTAGGAGTTCATGTACAACTAGTTAGTTTTTTTTTTTTTTAAGAAATGTAACTAGTTAGTTTTGATGATAATATAATTTGACAAGTTTTTATACTTATGTGAGGTAGAGAATTCTTTCCAAAGGTTATTAGTTGAACCAATCATGAATGATATCTCGGTGCTTATCAAATCCCTTATGACGGTCACCTTTTTAATCGTAAGTTTTCAATTTATTTATTCGTTCATGGTTTGTTTTTCTAGAATAACTTTAAAAAAGTCTCGGTGAGTATAGTTCATTTGGCAAGGACACGCATTGACATATGCAGGGTTGAGATTCAAACTCCAAACATTTCATTTATTCTCTTTAAAAAAGGTGAATTCTAGCCCTGGCCTTCTTGACAAAAAAAAGAATAACTTTAAAAAAGTTGCTTAAAAAATTAAAAATAATTTCTTGCGCCAATCAAGTTCTATAACAAAGTGAAGCCAGAATTCCAGTGACAAATCTAGACATTTTAATTTGATTAGTGGTTGCAAAATTATCGTCAACGTTTTTATAAAAAAAATACATCAATTCATATGTGATAAATAATGACATAGTTATTGCCAATACAGTAGAAACTCTTTAAATTAATACTCGAAAATTAATAAACTCTCTAAAATAATAAATTTGTCCGGTCCCGACTTGGGCCAATGTAAAAAATTGAAAAACTCGATAAAATAATAAGATAATAATTTTTTGAGAGATCCCTTTATAATTTTTGGTCCCAAGAAAATCATAAATTAATAATTCATAGAAACTGAAAAAATATATATTACACTTTATTGAAATATGATTCAATAGTTGTCTGTTTTCCTTTAAAGTTCAAGTTTGTTTGAAGCTCATCTCTAACTTTTCTTATTGCATCCAATAGCTCAGGTGTTGTATTTTTGTATTATATTTTTCCAATGCATATGAACACAGTAGTTA
>Ga0228711_1006689_pt1 | contig 16988 bp, 4 predicted proteins | sample MedpolnodulmetaG_2_FD_177996 | JGI IMG/M metagenome (GOLD analysis project Ga0228711, IMG submission 177996) | Root nodule microbial communities from Medicago polymorpha collected in Santa Monica, California, United States - brown nodules | ecosystem: Host-associated > Plants > Roots > Nodule...
TTAGTGATAATAGGTTAACGTTCATAAAACCTTCAAAGAATATTAGACCACCTAAGGAATTAGGGGCTGTAATCGGAGAAGAGGGTCCTAAGTCAAGGGATTGATTAGGGCTATTTTGTTAATCATCATGGAACTAGAAAATCATTCACAAGAATAGGTGCAATATACCAATTAAGGGAACATAGATGATTCGAAAGACCCGATCTCATCTCTCTTCAAATTTTCTAACCAAATCTTTATTTTATGTTATTTAAATTTATTCAATCAAATCAAATCTAAACAAAATAATTTATACATCCTAAATATTTACTTTATTGCTAAATTGAGATTAACACAGTCCTCGTGGATACGAACTTATTTTATTACTTCGATGCATTTTTACTACACTTGCTAAAAGTATATCAAAAATTAAAAGGAAATTGGGCTTCGTACAAAAATTGGGCTCAAATCCAGATCAGATCTGAACCGTCTGATTGATCAGTAAGCTCAGATCTGATCTCAAAGAATCATATCACAACCACTTGATCAAGATCAAGGATTTAAAAAAACAAAGGAACATGATAACAACGAAGGCATGCGAGCATAAACAACACAAGGATGCATCATTGGCCGTCAGATCTAAGATCTGACGGCCTAACTCTGAAGGTGCATAGAAATGCCATAGACACGCGCAACACAGGATCTGACAAAAAAAGGATGGTATAAAAGGGAATCAACACCAAAAAAGGAACACAAAACACTTCTCTTCTCTCTCTAAGGAAGGATTTAGAGAGAGAAGCTCTGCAACTAAGCCTTCTTCTCCGATTGCCAACATTACTCCGGCGTGATGGCCGGCCACCCTAGGTGGCGGCGGCGCCGCCGGAGTTGTTAAAAAATGCTCCGATTCAATTTTTTTAAAAAGATTTACATATCCATCTTTGAGTTAAACCGGAATATGACTTCGAATTTTTAAGAAAACGAAGCAAAAAGCTTAGATCTATGATTCAAAAAACAAAAAAGAAACACAAAAGACTACCTCAACTCTTCACGGTTTCAGACATGACTGTTCATGCTCGTTGTTGCTGAAATCGGTCGAATCTTGAGCCCTTTCCTTCTTCTCTGTCGAATCGGTGGTGCCTTGATTCGTGTTTGGATCTAAGTTCCGTTTTCCTTCCCTTTTCTTCGATTTGAGACTGTTTGTTCTCAAAGTGTTAGAGCTGGTTTAGGTAAGTGACGTTGATGATGGATTCGGTAATGAACTCGGAAAAAAGGGTGTTGGATTTGCGTTTTGTATGAGTTTTTTTATGAATGATTATTGCTGGAATTTTCCATGTGGATGAATCTTCATGATGTGTTCATAAGGTTTTGTGATTTTTGATGTGAAAAAGTAGAGAGAGAAGATGAAATAGGTGTGTTGTGCAATGATTTGATTGGTGACTTGACTCTGACTCTATGAATAGTGTTTACGACCGATTTGACTGCAATAAATGACAGTCTATTTATAGACTGTCATTTTAGGGTTAGGTGGACAAGTGCCTCCATTTGATTGGCCATATTGGATCACACCAATAACAATGTGACACGTGGACTGGATTGGAAAAAAACTTTGGCAGCTTTGGATACCTTCTAGACCAATAGGACCTTGACACATGTGTACAAGACTTAATAGACTAATAAAAAAACTTAAAAGATTAAAAGAAAGACTAAAAAAAGTAATAAACCAAAAATAAAAAATAATTAATAAATACAATAAATAAAAAACGAAAATTCAAAATAAAAATTAAAATAAAACATGATTTAATTAAGAAGAAAAGGAATAAAAGAAATAATAATAAATATTAAAAAGTAAATAAAACTGTCCCTTTCGGTAACTAAAATGAGGTATTTTAAAATACATCTCTGCCGAAATTTTGTCTGAGATGACAAAATTACTCGGCTTTTTAAAATACGAATAAAAAGTTTTAAACTGTTGAAAATACGAATAAAATCTTTAACTGGTCAAAATTTGGGGAATGACACGAGAGGAGTCTAATTTGCTCTTTAATTTTTTCACATACGAAGAAAGAAGTTTATAGCATTTCATTAGTCGAATTATGTTCAATACAATTTGGTAGGTTAACCAAGACCTAGAAACTAACAAATAATATGACCACATTTGCTAACTTATGGACTCTTTTATTTGCATGTCTCTGCACAAATTCAATTCTCGAGTTTATGTAATACCGTCAAAATAGAGCTTTATAATTTTGGATAATAATCCCAAACTCAGTTACATCATGCTTTTGGGAAGAAAAACTATCGACCACTCTCTTAGCATCAAGCTCAAAATCAACACATCCTAAATTCAATTAGGAGTACCGATGGCAATAACCAGGAGTGTAGTGCTTGGAAGATACACTATAAGTAAGGAGCTTTACCCTCAGTTATGATCGTAGCACTTTTATTCACTTGCTACATGCTAGCACACTAAAAACTCAATAAAGAACTGTGAAACATTATGGGTTAGAACTGAACACAAAAATGTTGTTGTGAACTTGATCCGGTTCGGTAGAAATTTGTCGGTTGGCAGGGCAACTAGATCAAGCTAAAAAACACCTCTAGGAACACCTTTCCTTTCATCATCATTTATGATATAAATTCAAAATTTATCGTCGTTTCATATTGTTTTACATGCAATGCTTGTATATAAGTCATGTCATTTCATCTAACAAAATTCTGTTTTGATTTGAATGGGTGTTTTACAAGCCTGGAATGGGTGTGGAGGTTCTGGCATAAGTCAGAATGCAGTTGCAGTTAACCTTCGCTGCCAACCATCGTCGATTAGCAATCGCTGCCAACCATCGTCGATTAGCAATGACAAGTAAGTGCAGCTGAGGGTATTTTGGTCTTTTCTTGTTACCTGTGAGCAATTCCTTTGTTCAGAAAAAGCAATTTTATTTTATCCTATGATGAAATGGTTAAGCTTTTTCTTTAACTAAAGATGACACTCCAATTTTCGATTTCTAGAGTAGATATTTTGCAATTTTTAGTGAAATGTTTTTCCTCACAAAATGTGTGGAATGAGAAATCAAGAAGTGAAAATTGTAGATTCAATCGTGTGACAATATGACTGATTAATTGTGGTTTCCAGCTACAATGTTATGCATTTTTTAATTTTATTGTGGAATGTTTTATATATAATACATATAAAATAATTGAAATGCCAACTTGTGCCCTTAAACACAAGTTAATGAGTCAAAATAGAAATATTTTTTTGTAATTAATGTATTTGAATTTTTTTACTTTTAGTTAATTAAATGCATAAAATTTAAGAATTTTTTTTCCCTTTTGGGTTGCTTAACATGTGTCCTAAGGGCACAAGTCAGAGATAAATACTACATCATCCATCCCTTATTACATGAATTTCTAGCAAAATCGATTTGTTAAAAAAATGTTAAAGTAATAAATTTGTTTGAAATTATGATTTAGTTTTACACGCTTATCCCTATAATATTAATATTATTACTTGATAACATGACTAAATTGATAAGTTTTATACATTTTAGGGATTCTTTATTGTATTTTTTTTGTTAGGCAAAAGGAAAAATACATTAAATAAAAAACAGAGCTACAAAGTTGAGGGCATTTGACCTGACCCAGTACAACCCAATCAGGAATACATCGTGATACAAACAGGTGGAACAACCATAATAAATCATAACAAAACAAACACTACTCACAGGCGCAACCCAGGGAAACTGCGTACGAGAACGAAATCAGATTACAAAAAAGATGAAAAGTGAGTGTCTGTAGGATAAAAGAGGATTAAATTGAAGATTTTGATGTCAACGTAAATTAGTCTAGTTGATAAGGACTTGACCCATATTCTATAATGGCGCGAGTTTAACTCTCGAAGCTAGTGTTAGGATCTCGTTGATGGACAATATATATTTTTATGAATGTTTTGAGCCTTAAGACATTTCTTGGTGTTGATAAGTCTCTAAATCCAACTCACATAAACTTTTTTAATGATAAGTTAAATAGAAACATTCGATTAACATTGATTTTATTTAATAAAAATATAAGTGTTAAATAGAGTGTTGAAAAAATATGGCTCTTAACAATCCTCGTGGAATATTCTTGTGGAGCCTTAATTTTTCATTCAGCCTAAATAAACTGCTAATCAAACGTCGGGTGCAATAGTCCTAGCTAAAGAATGTGAACATTGTCCAACATTTGTGCTACGTTCATCATAAACGCCCAAGCACATGTAGATACGTTCATATGTGGACTGTGCACGAGTTTGGTTGGCAAGGAACAATTTTCACTTGCTTTCATACATGATACGATACATGTGTTATGTGTTACAAACACAAACGGAATCATTGCATGAAATAATGACAAAGATTCACCTCCACGTGGCTAGATACATTCACCAAACTCATCTAACCACATGGTATCTTTGGTCGACAATTCACGAATTTTAATTCGGAAACTTTTACGGTACACTCACAAAGTGAGGTGTACCGGTATTCCTGCTTCATAATTTTATAAATCAATGATTATTTTTTATGTAATAAATAGCTATTTGTCAATATTTATATTTATAAGAATATCATTTCATAAGAAAAAAATATCATTTCATTGTTTATAAGAATCATAGTATTTTTTTTTTACATATTATCGTAAAAAATAATGAATGTTTTCAATTATGAGTGATAAAAATTTAAAAAATAATAATTTTAATTTGTTGATATTTTTGATGAATAAGATTTAGTTATTATAATTATAAATGATAAAAAATAATATTTTTCTTCAAAAAACAACTCATTAAACTATTAATTTAAAGAGTGAGTGTACCGGTGCACTCAAATATATTGGGTGTATCATAGAATTTTTCTTTTTAATTAATGAAGAAAATCATAAATGTAATCTTAAGTTATCACTCTTTTCAATTTAGTTTTTAAATTATAATAAACTAACGTTAAATATGACACATCTTTATTTGTTTATTTGCTCTTTTTATTACTCTAACATATATAAATTATGAAATTTTGATTTTGATTTTGATTGAAATTATAAGTATAATTATTTATAAGTTTTAAATTATAACAAATCATGTTTATCATTTTCAAACTATTGGCGTACCTTTCAATTTAATTAATCCCTAGAGTATATATAAAAAACCTGTCAAACTCGTCTATAAGATTTTGATAGCATGACTATATTGATAAGTTTACATTTTAGAGATTCTTTATTATATATTTATATAATATAATTTAGGGATTAAATTGAAGAATTTTATGTCAACGTAGGTTAGTCTAGTTGATAAGGACTCGACTCATATTCTATAACGACGCGAGTTGACGAGTTCAACTCTCAAACTAGTGTTAGGATCTCGTTGATGGACAATACATATCTTGAGCCTTAAGGCATCGGTATTGATAAGCCCTTAGACTCAACACATCTAAACTTTTTTTTTTAATAATTTTTGTTGAAGAATTTTATTCAATTTTGATCTTCAAGAAAAGCCAACGTCAATTTTGAATCCTTCACTTTTTTCTTTCTTTTTTAGTTTTCGGTTGGACAATTTTGGACCTCAAAAATATGTCTGGTTAACGTCCACACACACCCTTAAAAAAATCTTCACACCCTTCTTCTCCTTTTGTTTACTTTTCCTTGCACCAATTTGCCTCCTCTTTCTCTTCTTCAACCTTCAAACAAACTCTTCATCCGTCTTTGACCGTAACAGTACAAGTTCCAACTTTTCTGCATACCTTTTATTAAATACCTACTTAGGTGCTTATTTTGTATTGTTGTGTGTATCTATTTATTAAGTTTCATTCTCTCTTTAAGACCACTTTTTCATTTGTGTACGTTTTCAAGAGTTGTTCTTGCTGTTGTTATTGTTATTGTTGATATTTGAGAGAGAGGAATATGGTAGGAGCAATATCTGTTATTGGTTCATCAATGATGGACTCACACACTGGTCCATGCTTGTGTGTGGATGCACTTCCAACAACTAATATGAATCTCAAGATTGGTTGTGGAGATGTTGTTTTGTGGAAGAATTTGATGGGAAAGAAGCATTTGGAAAAGCGCGGCGGAAGAACTATGGGGCTGAGTAGTTCTTTTACTGATCCTGGAAGGGAATGGAGAGTCAAGTTTAGCAGAAGTTGTAAGAAGCAAAGGAGTGATGATAGGAGATTTACCATTGTTAGTGAGCTTGGTGGTCAATATGAGGACACTTTTGAGGATGTTAAAACGGTAATATATTCTAAACTTGTGGTTGAATTTGTGATTTTGAAAAGTATAACACCCTATGACTCAATGTTTGTATCATAGCTTTATTTATTTTGTTGTTTTATCATGTAAACTTTCTCATTAATGACATAGATAGAAACATATTTTGAGTCAAGATTGGACGATTCATATTTTGAGTTTGTATTTTAAATCTTATTAGGTGAAATTAGAATCTAAACTTGATACTGATGCTATAACTATGAGATTCAAGTCGCTAGTAGCAACCTATTAATCACTAACACCGGACAAAAACACCTTATACGACATAGACACGGATTGAAAGAATTATGATTATTTGAAAATGTATGTAATAAATGTGATGCTTTCCTTTTGTATTTCCTCAATTTTTAATCTTTACATGTAATTCATTACATTTATGTGCTGATAGTTTCTCAAATGATGCTTTAAAATTTTCTCCATTAGAAATATGAATGTACTTATACATCTTGGAGCCTGCTGTTCAATAATGATCATTTCTTTGAAGTTATATAATTCTATAGTTCATAGTTACAGAGCCATCTCAAGCTAACAACTCATCAAGATGCATATTCGCATATTCTAAGCAGCTTGCATTTTCAAGAGTTATGAACCTTTTATATTAAATTAGAATATGGATTTTTTAACATATCTTCCCCTATCTCCATTTTGTTGCTTTGTTATGAATACAATAAGTTTTGAAAGGAATCTAACATAGCTCATCTTTGTAAACAGCAAATGCTCAACTATTTCACGTACAAGGCTGTGAGGACTGTTATGCAGCAGCTGTATGAGATGAACCCACCTAAATATACGTGGTTTTATAAGTAAGTGAATTCTTTATTCTAGGAAGAATATTTTAATGAAAACCTTGAAAATTATGTTTTCTATTTAGACGCATGGTAAGAGTGTTTTGGATATCCATGATGACTCAAATTTAGGCAATCCTAACCCCTTTCTTCTCAAGGTTTTCCCCAAAATCTCTCTAGGCACTCTATCACACGCCTTCTCCAAATCAATGAAAACTAAGTGCAAGTCTTTTTTATCCATTTGATATCGCTCAATCAAACGTCGTAGTAAGTAGATCGCTTTCATGATCGACCTCTCAGACATAAAAGCAAATTGATTATCAGTAACCTGAGTCTCTTTGCTTAGTCTCCATTTAATCATTTGCCGGACAAAATTGAGCAATTTTGTATATATCCTTCTTCTTCTTATAGAGCAGGATTAAAGTGTTTCGTCTTCTCTTGCCCAACATTTGCTTTGAGCTCATATTTTTGTTAAAAGGTTTAGTGAGTCATCCAATGTCTCTACTCCAAGACTTTTCCAATGTTGTTTGACCCAACTGCCTTGTCATTGATCATCCTTTTTAGCGCTTTTTTTCCCTTGTGTTCTTGAATCAGGCGAAAGAATGTATAATTTCTATATTCGCCTCTAATGTTTAGCTTGTTAGAGTCCAATAAGATCTCACATCCTTCCTTAAATAAATAATTCTTTCATCTATATTTTTATCTTTTTCTTGAACCAAAACTCTAACTTCTTCATCATTCATACACTTCACTTGATCCAAAACCTAGGGAAGCCACAATCCTTTTTTTTCTAAGGGGAATGGGTAGTTTACTTGGTTGAGCTAAGGGATTAAAAGAAGTTAAAGGTCTAGGGTTCAAATCCTTACAAGGAAGAAAATAGTAACATAATACAACCAACATATTAACATTTGCCATTAAAAAAGTGTTCAACAGAAAGTTTACTCGATGATTTATTGAGCAAGACTTCTGTTGTGTTCATTTTCTGTTTGTGCTGTGCATGTCTACTTTTAAATCAAACATGAAACAAGTTTTTTTGGTGTGCAGTTCAGTACTTCATTTTTTTATCATGGAAAAATGTTGATTTTGTTAGGCACTCATTTACATACACCTTTTGAAACTTTGACAACATATATTTGATTAGATTTTTACATTTCCGTAGTATAGTAATCATTTAGATCACTGTTATTCATGTTTTGTTCTATGTTGGCAGCTTTGTTGTATCAAACAAACCACAAGATGGAAAACGTTTTATCCGATTGCTTGGGAAGGTACTCTTTCATACATATATTAAGAATTTTTACTAAAATATAGCTATACTCAAAGTCTCAAGTGTGTTTTTTCTTCAAGAGTTTTACATGCATGTCGCATCCATTTTGTTTTACCCTCAGTATCCAAAAGTTACATTGGATCTGATTAACTTGAGTCGGTTCAAGTGGACGTGTATAAGAGTGCAAAGCTCTTTCAACACCTAACTTTTCCATTCATAAGACTCGATTCTGAGACATTTAAGAAAACCAATAATACATTTGAATTTGAAGTAAATGTATGATTTAGATGTTGCCATGAATATTTGTATTCACTTGACAGGAACAACAAGAGCTTGCTGAAAGAGTGATGTTGACTCGGCTTAACCTTTATGCTAAATGGGTCAAGGTAATGGAATTCAAAATTCACTACATATATCCGAAGACAAGTAAAATAATTTGTGAAGGCATTAACCATTATTTAACAATATTATTCTCTATGTGCAGAAATGTAATCATGCTGAGATATATAATCAAATATCAGATGAAAACTTGGAGTTGATGAGGGAACGACTCATGGAGACAGTAATATGGCCCTCAGATGACAGCAGCTCAGAACTAATAGGCTGATATGAATGAACATTGTTCCTTTCTGTTTCCAACCTTTTGTTTGATTCCTAGTCTAGGTGTAAACTTTATTTTTATACCAACGTGTATTGTTTCCAAATGTGTCATTTTCCCGTAACAGGATTATCAGATTTATATTATGTAAATTGTGTATATATCAGCACCTTTTAAATACAGAGTCCATTATTTTGAATTGTTTGAGATGAAGGATTTATAATTGGGTTAAAAACTTGATGCATTTGCGTAGAGTGTTGACAACAATAAATCATAAGTTTCAACTTCCAAATTCTTTGGAATGGCATTACTACATATCAAAAGTATTTGGTAGAGAATATAGATCATACTCTATGCCAACCGTGTAAGTAACAAGTGCCGCCAACATACAAATTTGAAATAGGTAGTTTTAATTATACAACTGTGTTGCACATAGTAAACCAAAAAACGAGTCAATATTGAGTAACTGTCTTGATATTTTGACTATTGATTATACAAATTGTAGCAGAAGCTAAATACAAGATGATATGGTATTCCACCAAAAGGAGATTGATGAGTTGAACGGAACCTCAAAAGTAAATATAACAGGGACGGGTGAAGAGAAGTCACAATTTTATTGCTCTATTTTTCCTGGTTTTTCTTTCTATTTTGCTTCCATACACCATTCTCACACCTCGGGTGAGTGTGAGAATGTCATTTTTGTTTCAAAAAATACCAACTCTTCTTACATTCTTCATTCAACCCGCGCATGTCAAATAATAATTTGAGGGTCTGGCAAGAAAGTTGCTCTTGAACTACTCTATTGATAACTAGTGAAAGAAAATGAACATGATAGTGCACACATGACATTACAATTATAAAAAAGAAGTCTACGATAAGTTCAGTAGAAACAAAATACAGTGCAGCCTCTCACGTGAATGCTGTGGACATTGCAATTCAACCTTGGAAAAACAACTTGTGCTCAATATCAAGTACAAATTAAGTGCAATGACCAACCGGATCATGAAATAAATTGCTGCAACTTACATTAATCATGCTCAGATAATTACAAAGTCTAAAATTGATGTGCATGAATTTCACTGGACCATGGCATTGGCATCATCTTCATCAACTTCTCCTGTTTCACTGAACATGTATTGACTTTGATATTCCATCAAGTACTGTGTCGATCTTTTGACATCCAAAAACAAATTGTAAACCCGATTAATATCATCCAATTCAACTGTCTTTCCCTTTCTCTTTTGGCATGCCAAAGCAGCTGCTGTGATTAAATGAATGGCATAGCGTAGAGATGTTTCTACACCTATTTTGGTTAACAAATGCTTTGCAGCTTCACTCATGTCTACGTCTTCCTCTTGGCATCTGATATCCAGAATTTTGCGAATTTCATCCTCAGTGTAAGGTTGAGTAGAGATGATGAGTAGGCGATCAAGTAGATCAATGGGAATCCCATGTGGGGATTTGTAATTTGTGCCTCGAATAGTTGTGATGCCTCTGTTGGTAGCCACGACTAAAATGGGAGACATTTCATTCTCCAGAGCCCGATTGAGGAATGAAAAGCACTCTATGTCAAGCATGTGTACCTCATCAATGAAAAGGACGCCAGGCACAATCTCTGCCTTTCCTTCTTCTTTCCACTCTGCCACTTTCGTGTCAATTTGTTCCCTGACTTCTGCACGAATTTCACCCGTGTCACCGGTGAAAAGAGCCAGAAATCCCTGCGTTCTGAAATTAACACAAGAGAATTAGATGATAAAACCAAGAAGCAACTTTTAACACAAGAAAAAGGAGGTAAACAAACCAACAAGTTGGAAAATTTAATAGAAAGTTTTACATCTGTAAGGAATGATTTTAGAGAGAAAAGGGCACTTCATCAAATCACTAAATGCAAAGTACACAACAGTCAATTATCGAAGCTGTAATTGACTAATTGTTGATTTTGTTAAACACGAATCTCAAAAATAGTGCACTCGATTATCCCAATCTCGAAAAAGGGTCAGGGAGGTCCAAAATGATCACCTCACAAAAATAAAGCATCATGCTGCTCAAGACTTAGGGCACACTTGGTAAATCTAAATAAATACTAATACTTCCCCACCATGCACTGATTGTAAGCAACGATGTAAATCCTCATACAAAACTTGGAGAACATTGCAATCCAACGCTAAGAGTAAATTAATCAGGAGTCATCAAAAACATAAAAGAACCAAATTTTTGACACAGATCTATTCACCCATTTCAAAGTCACACAATTAAAAAAAACTCATCATATGGAATAAAAATTAAAAAGATGAAACTTATCTAAAACAAATCATTGGTACAACTGCGTCCCAGCAGCATGATGTGGCCACTTGCCAGATTACAGCCAATTACTCAAACTATAACTTCAGAAAATAGATATTATGGGCCAATTTATATTGCCTTATTTCAGCTTTTCTACTAGCATAAGCACCCGTGAGACAGTTTGGGAGAACTTATCGAAACAGTTTATGACATGTCCATAAGCTGTTTTCAAGATATTTCCATAAGTCCTCCAAGATAACTTATGGAAACAGTTTATAACTTATATGCAGATAGTTTGACTTTATTTTATCTTTTGTTTATCCAAACAGGACCTACATACATCATTGATAATCTTTTTAATTTACCATAAACAAAAACATTACCTTAATATAAAGCTAATTAACAAGTTAAGCTTAATTTCTATTTTGAATGACCTTTTTATATGACTTAACAGTTTGGGGAAAAACTTGTTAAAAAAAAACATTTTGGGGAAAAAGGGCAATTCATCAAATCACTAACTGCAGAGCACACAATATTCAAGTACCAAAGCTGACATTGACTCATTCACTATCGATTTTATTAAACACAAATCTAAAAAATAGTGCACTCGCTTCTCCCGATCTCGGCAACAAAGGGTCAGCAAGGTCCAAAATGATCACACCACAAAAAATATACCACCATGCTGCCCAAGGCCACCATTGGCAAGTCTGCATAAATTCTACCTCACCATGCACACAATGGATGCATCAATCTAAATCGTCAAAGAAAACTTGGAGAACGTTGCAATACAACTCTAGGAGCAAATTAACCAGGAATCTTCAAAACCATCAAAGAAACAACCAAATTTTTTAGAACTGATCAATTCACCAGTTTCAAAAGTCACACAACAATACTTCTCAATTGTATTTGGATGAACCAATAGTCTTGTTTTATTTTAAAAAAACTCATCATATGAAATAAAAACTAAACAGACGAAACTAATCCAGAACAAATGACGTGGCTTCTTTCTAGATTATAGTTAATTACTCAACCTATAACTTCAGCTAGGAGATAATCTCGACCTATTCGGATTCACTTATTTGAGCTTATGAGCTTATATGGGAGAGCTTATGCAAACAGTTTATAACATGTCCATAAGTTGTTTTCAATTTCAACATATTTCTATAAGCTCACCGAGATAGCTTAAGAAAACAGCTCATGCTTATAACTTACTTGCAAACAGTTTGCCTTTATTTCATCTTTTGCTATAGAAATACCTTATACATAAACACTTAACCACTTAATTATGTTGTTTTTACAAATGGTACCTATATAAATCATGGAAACACTTCCATTTACCCTAAAAACAAACATTACTTCAATATAAAGCTAGTTAACAAGCTAATCAACTGAAATGATAAACAAATTATGAAAAGCAAAAAAAGGGTCTTAATTAAATCAAGTACCTGCTATTAATAACATCAATCTCATGAAGCGTAACACAATGCACCACCTCCTTCCTCTTCTGCAACTCACCATCAGGACACTGCACAAACTTCACCTGAGGCCCCATTGCATCAAAATCCCTTGACCGCGAAAATGATCTCCCAAGCTTTGTAATCTTCCCTGAAGCCTTATCAATTGCAATCACATCCCCACTTGTCACCTTCTCCTTCCCAATCGCCTCAATCATCTTCGCCCCCAAATCATAAACCGTCTCCATCTCGGTCGACTTCAACGTCAACTTCCCCGTCTTCGCCGCAGCTCCAGCAACCGCCGGACGATCAATCTGAACCTCAACAACCTCACCTTCAATCACCTCCGTTTCCTCCTTAATTCTCACACCAATCGCCTTACGAAAAGCTTGTGTCAAAGCTTCGGTTTTCGACATCTCAAGCGAGAAAAGCTCACTACCAGCAATCATGGCGAACGGAGTCTCAAGACCGAGGGATTTCGCCATTCCCATTGCAATAGCGGTTTTGCCAGTACCTGGCTGACCGGCGAGAAGAACAGCGCGTCCGGCGATTTTACCGTCTTTGATCATCTGAAGTATGACGCCAGCGGCTTTGCGAGCAGAGACTTGGCCAACCATGCCTTCGGAGACGGCGCGTGGCTCTAAGGAAGAGTCGAGACCTAGGCCGCGAATGTGTGAGTGTGCTCCCACGCGCTCTATGCGCGTTAGGTCGCGGGTTTCGGAAAGTTTAAGCTCCGTCATGGTTGTGGCGGCGATGGGGAGACTGGAGTTTTGGGAATGAAAAGTTTTAGGGTTTAAGGGTTGAGAGTGTGTGCGCGCTCTCTACTACGGGAGTTTTGCTGGTTTTGATGGTGATGTTTAAGCCATCAAATCTCAATTTTACCCTTTTTCTCATTTGAATTCACTCCTATTTTTTGAATTAAAAAAATTAAGATGAATTCATCCATATATTAGAATACTCCTTCCGGTCTTAAATATAAGAAAAGATTCATTTTTAAGTTCATTGAGTAGTTAATGTATCTGGTCTACATTGTAAAACAGATACATTAATTATTCAATGAACCTAAAAAAAAATCTTTTCTTATATTTGAGACCGAAGGGAGTACATCAATTGATAAAAAAAATTAAGATTAATTCACTCCTATTTTTTTTATCAAACTTGGTCAAATTATAATGGTAAAGTTGTTTTGAAACTTGACGAAGTTAAAAAACAATCTATCATTTTCAATAGATACTTTTGGTAATATTTTCAAACGTAAACATCAGTTGAAAGCACGTATAAAAGAAGTTCATATCGAGCTCAATGTTTATCCTCGGTTAGATCTCATTAATTTAGAGATGGATCTTCAGAGACGATACTCCATTGTTCTATAGGAAGAGAAATTGCTATGGCATCAAAAATCAAGAGAATTGAATTAAATTTGGTAATTAAAATACCAATTCTTGCCATACTCAGACCATCGTAAGAAGGAGGAAAAACATGGTGACTCGCCGACTGCCTTAAAATTGATGATATTTAGTGCTTAGATGACATTGTCTTGAAGAGAGAGGCCTCTACTTTCTTTAAACGACTATTTCAACTAAATAATCATTGTGATCCCACTAATTTGGCGTTGAATAATATCCCTCAGATTACTCAAGATCTCCCCACCCTTCATTTCAGTCCGGTTTATGTGAGAGATGTTAATGATACCCTCTTCTCCACGGACCCTTATGAATCCTTGGTTTAGATGGCTTCCAACCGGTGTTTTTTATTTAAGAATTATTGGAATATAGTTTCTAAGGATGTTTGGACTTTGATCTCTACTGCTTTTGGTTATATTGATCATGTGCTAACTGAGACTCTTATTGTTTAGATTCCAAAATTTGACGTGCATACGTGCCTGAAATACTTTCATCCTATCAACTTGTACAATGTTTTATTGAAACTGATTTCTAAGTTTCTTGTTCTACGTATAACGCCTTATCTGAATGATCTTATTAGACCGCTTCAAAGTTGCTTTATTTCTAGCAGAGGCACATCGGATAACTCCCTCACAACTCAAGAAATTGTTCACTACATGCAAAAGAAGAAAGGTAAGGCTGGTTGTCAATGATTAAAATTGATTTTAAAAAGGTTTATGATAGTGTAGATTGAGATTTTTTAAACTAACTTTAATTGAGTTCAAATTCCCATCCCGAATTATAAACTTAATCATTAGTGACATTACATCGTCCTCCCTTGCTTTAAAATGGAATAATGAAAAGCTTGATGATTTCCATCCGTCTAGAGGTCTTTGACAAGGAGATCCTTTGTCCCCATACTCATTCGGGAGAAAATGGAAATGAATCAACGGTAACCTATAAAGATTAATATCAACGGGTCTGCAATGTTCCATTTATTCTTTGTAGATGATTGTTTACTTTTTGCTAAAGTCACCTCCTCTAAGGCAAGGACAATTAAAGATGTGGTTCAATCCTTTCGTTTAGCTTGAAGGATGAGGATTAATGTTCATAAATATGAATTCTTAGCTTCTATGAATCTTTCTAGAACTAAAGTGGCGCATCTATAGAGTATTATTGAGTTTTGTCAAACTGCCAACATTGCAAAGTATCTTGGATTCCCTCTTCTTTTCGATAGAGTTAAGAATTCAAATTTCTCCTTTATGTTGGATCGTAATAATACCAGTCTAGCATATTGGAATCGTAAGATGTTGAGCAGATCAGATCAGGTACAACGTTTAATGCCTATTTACACACTGCTAAGTCTTTGGGTGATTAAAGGAATCTGTGATAAGATTAATTCTTGCATCAATCAATTTATTTGGGGTGAAAATGCATCGCGTTGGGTAAAGTGAAACAATATTTTTCAACCACGGAATTGAGGAGGTCTTAAGATACAAAGGGCCCGCTACATCATTACTTCTATGCTAGGAAAACATGTTTGGGAGCTTCTTCATCACCTTGATAAGTTGTGGGTTCAATTACTATCTGCTAAATGTCTTGAAAACTCATATTTTTTTATGGTCATGAGTATATTGGATCTTCCTTCTCGTGGAGATCTATAACGAAAGTGACTGCAATTCTTAACAACAGGTTTATTGCTAGAGTCGTTTTTGTTCATATAAGTGATACTACTGATCTCCAGATTTGTGAAGTGGTTCAATCTGACATTTGGAATTTTAATATTTTAGCTACTCAAATTCCCACATATATTAAACTTGAAATGCAAAGTATTATTTTGAACAATATTTTTATTAAGAAGATAAATTGACTCATCTAAATTAGCACCACAGAGAATTGAACCTGATACCTTGAGGAAGAGCGCACTCCCAAGTCCCAACCCAATACCACTAAGCCAACCCAAGTGGGTTTTGTAACGCCCTATTTCTATTAAAGCGATAAAACACGCGAATAAAGCATATATTCAATAATAGACGCTACGTCATCAACAATTAACAAAATGTTAGCATGCATATATAATTCTCAACAGTCGCAGCGGATATAAATCATACATCTCCAAAATATACATGTCATGAGATCAATATACATCATCATATAAAATCTCTAAATCCCGACATATGGGTCAAATCTCAATAACAACAAAATCCAACAAAACATAAAGACCGACGTCCTAAATCAGAGCCTAATCTAAGACTCCAAGAAATGATAACGGAGATTAGCTCCCGCTATCCAAGCACTCACCAAAAGCAAACTACTCCTGCACTGGTTAAGCTTCACATCAATCATAATCAACACAAACAATCATGAACATTCAAGGATTTCATGCATAACACATATACATAACCATCCCTCGTAGAATACTAACATCACATGAATATTATCCCCCATTCCATACACCTCAAGCTATCACATTACTAACATAGAATAACAAGCATATTCAATCTGTAATCAAGTCATCGACATAAGTTCATCATTTATCAACATCAATCAATGAAAGGATTACTCACCTTATTCTTCATTTAGCATACTTAACTCAACAAGTACAATTCATCAATTTAAAGTTATAAGACCATGTACAATGGCTTATTGAATCCTTGCCTTCAATATGTTGAACTCATGCAATGGGGTTATTGAAAATGATGGGAAAATGAGATGGAGGAAAGAGGTGATGAAGCAATTCAATAGGTTGAACGCTGACCCCACATGCCACGCGGCGCGTTTTCGTTGGTCACGAGGGGCGCGTGTGATACACGCGCCGACAGGGCGCGTGAGGCGCAGGGAGGCGCGGAGAGAGAAATGCAAGTGGATAAAGCAGGGACACGTGGCAGAAAATGATTGGCTGCTTGGATTTTTATCATCTTAATACTTTGGACTCAATTATTTCATTGCAAATAATTT
>Ga0228711_1006691_pt1 | contig 16976 bp, 11 predicted proteins | sample MedpolnodulmetaG_2_FD_177996 | JGI IMG/M metagenome (GOLD analysis project Ga0228711, IMG submission 177996) | Root nodule microbial communities from Medicago polymorpha collected in Santa Monica, California, United States - brown nodules | ecosystem: Host-associated > Plants > Roots > Nodule...
CAATGTAAAAAATTGAAAAACTCGATAAAATAATAAGATAATAATTTTTCAGGAGATCCCTTTATAATTTTCGGTCCCAAGAAAATCATAAATTAATAATTCATAGAAACTGAAAAAAATATATTACACTCTATTGAAATATGATTCAATAGTTGTTTGTTTTCCTTTAAAGTTCAAGTTTGTTTGTAGCTCATCTCTAACTTTTCTTATTATATCCAATAGTTCAGGTGTTGTATTGTATTTTTCCAATGCATATGAACACAGTAGTTACTAATTTACGTTGAGTCCCAAGGTTCGCTGCAACGTAATTCTAAGAGGCATAAACTAATTTGCCTTTTTGTTTGGTATGTACTATATAATTACTTAAAAACTCTTTAAATTAATAATTATTAATTTATCGATAAATTAATAACTCGCTAAATTAATAAATTTCTCCGGTCCTGACATTATTAATTTATAAAGTTTCTACTGTATATGTTTTCAATATTGAATTTATATATTCTCTTACACATATATGTTTTCAATGTTGAATTAATTAAGCAAAGTTTCGAGTTTTGATGAGTCTAATAGATCTTTTCCCTGCAGGTTCGATTTGTACATGATCCTTGTGTGTTTCTGTCGTTTGTAAAATTAGTGATAATGTATTTAAAAAGAGAAAATACTCTTGATGATGTCAATCGAGAGGTACGTGTTTTATTGTTTATGCCTTTTATTTTTCTTCTTTTCTCTTGTGTGATACTCTTTTTAATTATGATTTAAATTCTTCAGGTTGGTTTACTATTTGAAGGCTATGCTGAAGATCTTATTGATGAGCTTATTTATTACCTTCGGGTACGTGGCCAGTGATGATAATATATATATATATCTATCAGCAATTCAAGATTGTTGCAATTTTGTCCGAAGATATGGTTTGAATATGGAGGTTATCTATTGTTTTTAGATACAATTTTTTTTGGACAAAAATCTATTGTTTTTAGATACAATTTTAATGTTTGCAATGTGCAAGATTTGATAAGCATTCGGTTAAATGGGATTTAATCATCTATCATATTGTGAAGATTTTGTGTAAAATGGTTATCCATTAAATTAATTTATCAATAACAATAAGTCTAAAATTTTCTCCTCAAAAGATAATAAAAAAAAATTTCTAAAGTTTTCACTAGATTTGTGAAATGAATATTGTTCACTGATTGATATGAGTGTTAGCATCGAGTTTAAGTTATTTGACTCTTATATTATCCATTAAGTTTTAAATATATCCTTTTGTAACCTTTTGTAATGTCAAGTATTTGATATTCTATGAAACTTTAGCCATTTTTATTAATCTCTTTGTTAGTATCTTTCGTTGTTGAGTTTCTAAAGCCATAAGTTTGGTAATGTTGTTTGATTGATTTGATTTTTTAATTGGTGATCTCGTGATTTATTAATTTGTGTCACTGTTTTTCATTGCAAAACAATCGGTTTACAAGTTTCGCTCTCCTAATTTGTCGGTCAAGAACCTTTGATGCATTATTTTATTATGTTTTTGGTGACGGATATTTGAAAATTAAAGTTTAGTTCGTCTTTTGAGAATAAAAAGGTCAGTGATCCACCTCTTACAGGAAAACAATGTTGTGCTGGCTGTTTGTGTTTGGTATGCTTCAGCATGCTTTGGTTACTATTTTCCACCGAAGGACGATGCTTGGTTTGTACGTGGTTTTATCAATTATGCTTATTTGGTTTGGTTTGCATTGGTTTTTTGTTGGATTTAATTTGATATGTTGGTTCTTCTTTATGATTGTTTTATTCTTTTTGGTTTCTTCTCATTGATTGTCTCTCTTTCTTTTGATTCTTTTTTGTTTGATTGATCTTCTCCATATTGGTTTCTTCTGTTTGGTTATTTCTTTCTCTCTAATTATTCTTATGTTTGATTGCACTTCTCCCTGTTGATTATTTTGTTTGATTGCATTTCTCTTTGTTGATTCTTTTCATTAATTTTGATTTTGATTGCAATTCCCCCTATTGATTATTTTGCTTGATTGCACTTCTACCTATTTAATTGTTTTGTTCAGTTGCTCCTCTCTCTATCGGTATGTATGGTTGCTTCTCCCTCCCGGTTCTTTTGTTTGGTTTGGTTTGGTTTGGTTTGACTTAGTTCTTATGTTTGGATGGTTTCTTTGGCTGGTTGATGGTGATGATTCTTGTTGCTTTCTCTATTATGATAATTCACTTTGGTTGCTTCTCTTCATTAGTTTTGATATCAGCTGATTTAGTTTGTTTTTTGGGTTAATTTGTAACAAGTTTAAAGCTTAGTAAGTTTTAGCTTAAAGGGTAGTGTTAGAACTTTATATTATTTAATATATGGTTTTTGTATTTTATTTTATTTTACAAACTCACAATACTTCTTGTTGATGCATCATGCGTTTCAGGGTATATGTTAGATAATAAAGTATTGAGTTTAAATTATTGAGACTCGATATTACTAAATTAGCAGACTATTAAGATTTATATATATTCCATTGTAACCTTTTGTAATTCCAATAAATTGGTATTCTATGAAACACTGGTCATTTTTGTTCTTCAATATGATTATCCATATTGTTAACAATGAGATGTCAAAATCAAGTTTGTAATAATTGGGACTTGAAAGGTAGTTAACGTGTTATTTGATTACCATGAGACAAGCTCTCAGTTCATTTTTCATTACACAACATGGATTTAAAGTCCCTCTAATAAAACATGGATTTAAAGACCGCAATTTTAAAACCATTTTAGGGAAAACCGTCTTACAACATAATGGTTTCCATAGCCGTCTTTGTTAATCTCTCAAATCCTTGGACTTAAATTACACATTGGTTTTCAAAGCCGTTTAAACTTTCATTAAGGTGACAATGCTTTCTTTGTCATAGAGCATGGTCTCTTGAAGGATTCAAACGATCTAGGTAGAGCACACAACAAGAGTATGATTTTGTCTTCATCTTCAAGATGCACTTCAATGTTCTCCAAATCATCAAGGATTTTGTTGAACTTCATTAGTTTATTTCATGATGGTCTTTGACTCCACCATATTCAACGAGTAGTTTTTGATTTAGGAATTCCCTATGAGTCAAAGACTTGGTCATATACAATGACTCCAACTTTGCCCACACGGCCGCCGTGCATGGTTGTCTCCTTTGTGACATCTCTAGTAACTTTGTCCCTAAGGCACAAGACAATAAGATGCATTGTCTTTGTCCCTCCAACTTGTGGGGGGATATTACACAATGATAGTTCAAATGATAATAAGGATAATAGTGAGAAAACTTGTACTACATGACATTGTTTTATCTTATATAATTCAATATGAAAAATAGATTTCTCCAAATTCTCTCATTAGCCTGCATAAAAAAGAAGTTTGAGTTCCCAAGTTCATAACATTGTTTTATCTTATATAGTTTATCTAATATAAGCTATTTGGATAGAAAGATCACAAATTTCAAAACACCAACAATTATTTGGCCATGATTATGTTTATCATATCCTTAGAGGTTAAGCATAACAACTTTCTTTCTATTGAATGTGTTAGAATAATAGGCCTTGCATTTCCATTCCTTTTGATTTGTATATATACAATCAGAGTTTGACCAATATTAATCAATATTGATCCTATACATTCATGACTAATCAATGTTAATCAATTTACACTTAATTTACAATAATGATATTTTAATACTTTTATATACCCCAACGGGTATAATATATAACCCCAATGGGTATATAGACCAATACACCCTCGTAGTCGAAACTGGAGGTTGACGAATGTTGAGACTATCACGAAAGTCATGAAAGAGTTGCAACGGAAGACCTTTGGTGAAGATGTCAGCAATTTGATAACGTGAAGGAACATGTAGAATTCCTATTTGTCCACGGGCCACCTTTTCACGCACAAAATGAATATTCATCTCGATGTGTTTGGTGCGCTGATGTTGAACAGGGTTGCCAGAAAGATAAACCGCACTCACATTATCACAATAGATCAAAGCAGCTATTGTGATGGGGCAATGTAGTTCCAATAATAAATTTCTAATCCAACAAGATTTAGATACTACATTTGCGACTCTGCGGTATTCAGCTTCTGCACTAGACCGAGAAAGTGTGGGTTGGCGCTTGGCAAACCAAGAGATTAAATTATCACCAAGGTAGACACAGTAGCCAGAAGTGGATCTTCTAGTGTCTGGACAGCCGGCCCAATCTGCATCAGTGTAAGATACTAGTTTGTTGACAGAAGAGGGATATAAATGAAGGTCGAAATCAAGAGTGTCGTGAATATACCGAATGATACGTTTCAAAGCCGACATATGTTGTGTTTTAGGATCATGCATGAATAAGCATACTTGTTGAACAACATAGGAGATACCAGATCTTGTGAATGTTAAGTATTGCAAAGCACCTGCAAGACTCTGATATTCTGTCGGGTCATGATATGAATTCCCAGAAGAAGCACTGAGTTTTGCCTCGGTATCAACCGGTGTAGATGATGACTTGCAAGAAGACATGCCAGCTCATTCTACAATCTCCTCTGCATATTTCTTTTGGGATAAGAAAAGACCACCTGTATGTTTAGTGACAAATATTCCTAGAAAATAACTCAGAGGACCCAAATCCTTCATGGCAAACTGAACACTAAGTTTAAACATAATAGAGTTACGTAGAGCATCAAAAGAAGCAGTGAGAATAATGTCATCAACGTAAAGGAGAATATAAGTTGTATCATTACCATGATGGTAAATGAATAAAGAATGACCAGAGATGTTGTGAAAGAAACCCAATGTGGCAACATAGTCAGTGAATCTTTGATACCAGGCACGAGGTGCTTGTATGAGTCCATAAAGTGATTTTTTGAGGAGACAGACATGCTCAGGATGTTGGGAGTCATGAAAGCCAGGAGAATGGTTCATATATACCGTTTCATCAAGATTTCCATGCAAGAAAGTGTTCTTGACATCTAGTTGATGAAGACACCACGACTTGGATAAAGCAATGCTAAGAACCATGTGAATAGTGGTCGGTTTAACAACGAGGCTGAATGTTTCACCACAATCAATACCAGATTGTTGATTTGCACCATTACCTACAAGACGAGCTTTGTAACGCTCAAATGAACCATCAGATTTCTTCATGTGCCTAAAAACCCACAAACTTCAAATAACATTAGCATTAGAGGGACGAGGAACTAAGTTCCACGTCTTATTTATTAATAAGAGCATCATATTCGTCTTTCATGGCCATCTTCCAATTGTGATCTTTTAATGCATCAATTGGGTTTGTGGGTAAAGGAGAAATGGATTGAGGGGTTGATGTGTGTAGGTTGAAAAGTTGACGAGGTTTAAAAATACCATGTTGGGAGCGGGTTTTCATTTGAGGAGAAGGAGGTGCATGTGGGGAGACATGTGTGATTATATGTTGAGGTGGGGAGGTAGGAGAAGTTTGTGTTTTGGAAGTCGGTGTTAGGGAAGGAGAATTTATATGGGATGTGGGTGTAGTTTGAGAGGTAGTGATATCTTGGGCCGTAGGTGATGATTGAGTGGGAGATGATTGTTGGGCCGTATGTTAAGGTCGAGAAGGAGAGATGTGTCGAGTCATGGGTGAAGGTGGAGAAGGAGTAGTTATGTGGGGAGAAGGGGTCGTTTGAGGTGTAGTATATAATTGTGAGTGAGCAAGAGGGAGTATGCCGTCATCTAAGAAATTGTAGTTTGGCACTGTAGGAGCATTCATTGTAGAAAACGGAAAAGTATTTTCCTCAAACAGAATGTTCCTAGAGATAATGACTTTACGACTCGACAATTCATAACACTTATAACCTCTATGATTAGGCGGATAACCTAGAAAAACACATGGTGTAGACCGAGGTTGGAGTTTATTTCTAGTGGTGGATGGAATGAGGGGATAGCAAACACAACTGAATACACGAAGGTGTGAATAAGCTGGGTCTTTTTGGTAGAGAATTTTTGTGGGTGATTGAAGATTAAGTTTCTTATTTGGAATTATGTTGTGTAAGTAAGTGGCCATTTAAAGAGCATGATGCCAAAATATTGGAGGAATAGAGGCATGAGCAAGGAGGGTGTAGATGATGTTATTTATTTTACGAATTTTTCTTTCAGCTTTTCCATTTTGAGGGGAGGTGTGAGGACAAGAAAATCTAAATGACATTCCATTTTGTTCACAAGATTTTTAAAAAAGATTGTTATCATATTCTTTGCATTGTCAAATTGAAAACATTTTATTTGGCGTTCAAATTGTGTTTGAATGTGAGCACGAAATTGTGAAAAAATGGAATAGACTTGTGATTTGTTGCTGATTGGAAAAGTCCATAAAAAATCGGTGAAGTCATCAAGAAATAACACATAATAATGATGCCCCCCTGAACTTAACACCGGAGAGGTCCAAAGATCACTATGAACGATGTCAAAAGGCATACAAGTAAATGACAGAGAATTGGAAAAAGGAAGTTTTATTTATTTCCCAAGTGGACAAGACTGGCAAAAGAAATCATCACGAAACTTATAACATAACAAAAATTTATTTCAATGAAGAGAATTTAAAACAGGAGCTCCTGGATGTCCTAGACGACAATGCCATAACTCGGCAGATGAAGCGGCAAAGGCTGATGGTGGTGGCGGGGTTGCGGTTGTTTGTTGGCTTGTGGGAATAGGGTAAAGGTCACCAGAACTGTTACATATCATTAAAAGTGTTCCTGTCTAAAAATCCTTCACAAAAAAACCGAAGGGATCAAATTCAACAAGAAATCATTATCAATTGTAAACTTTCTGATAGAAACAAGGTTTTTAATAAGTTTTGGTGCATGTAAAACGTTGTTAAAGTTAGGGAATTAGGTAAAGATGCATGACCAGAACCTACAACAGGAATATGATGACCATTACCAATAGTAATATTATTACTCATATTAAAATAAGACGCGAGGTTACCTCTATTGCCCTTCATATAAGGAGTTTCTTCGTTGTCCATATACCGTTGATCATCAGGGTGGAGATAGAGAAAGTATGCATAGCAGCCTGGATGTCCGTCGGAGCATAGTATTGTGGTTCTTGCTGACCGGTGGAGACCGATGGAGTAGTGACAACATTGGCTTAATGAGGCCTAGGACTAAGTATGCCAGACTATTTTGGTGGTGCACCTGTTGTCGGGTATAGACATGGTGGAGTTGCCCATGGCTGCCATGGATACGCCCACGGCTGCTATTGATAGGGAGATGGAAACCACAGTGGTTGTTGTGGCTGAGAGCAGCCTCTACCATTGCTCCTTCCACGGCCACGACCTCTGCGACAATTATTTCTACCACCGCGAGGGTTACTTCCGCGACTGTTGTTGTTGTTGCGATTGTTACCAGCCGATGCAGAAGCATCATCATGAGAAGATAAGAAAACTGAGTTATCAACAATAGTGGCTGCCTTCTTGGGTTTGGAGGTTTTGCTCTAAGATAATCATGGAGCGAGCTTTGTAAAAAGAGGGAAGAGAGTCACCGTGACAAATTTGGGAACCGACTGTGGCATAAGCATCAGTGAGGCCAGAGATGAGCTGAAGCACTAGCCTCTAATTGGACACGGGAGCACCAACATTAGAGAGTTGGTTAGAGAGAGATTTGAGATGTTGACAATAGGTGGAGGCATCAGGAAATAGCTCCATACGAGCATTTGAAAATTCCTGCTCTAGATAGAGAGCACGAGAATTTTTATTATCATAAAAAAATATTGAACAACTGATTCCATGCTTGTTCTGCAGTGGAATCTCGTTCAATAGTGGTGTGAAGGAGACCATCCGATATAGTGTCGTAAATCCATTGTAGGACAACAACATCTAATCGTTTCCAGAAATTAGGATCAATGGTTATTAGGTCAGGAGAGGTTGCAGCTTCGGTGGGGATGATATGATCAATTACTTCATGAACACGGGCATGGATTTTGAACAGTTCAGACCACGTGTTATATTGACCCTTTTCAATACTCAAGGTAATTTTGATGAAATTTGTGATGTTTGAAATGGTGAAGGCGAGGTGGTTAGGAGGTGATGTTGTTGTTGCCGAAGCTGTAGATTGAGAATGAGGGGACGAGTTTTTGGTAGGGGAAGAGGGGATCGATGAGACACCGGACATGATGAGATGTTTTTGGGTGATCAGATTTTTTTAGAAGAGAAAAGGGGAGAGAGCGGCAGGTGTGGGTGTTTGGGAGGGAAAGGAGGTCGGCAGCGGTAGGGAAAGAAATTAGGGTTCTTGGATCAGTATCTGATGCTTACTGATACCATGTTAGAATAATAGGCCTTGCCTTTCCATTCCTTTTGGTTTGTATATATACAATCAGAGTTTGGCCAATACTAATCAATATTGATCATATACATTCATGACTAATCAATGTTAATCAATTTACACTTAATTTACAATAATGATATTCTAATACTTTTATATCTCCCAACGGGTATAATATATACCCCAATGGGTATATAGACTAATAGAATGTATGAATTCTACAATGCTAGATTTCAAGATCCTTCACTTCTTCAAAGTTTCTGGAAAACTTAGGAATGTTGATAGGAATAATGTTATGGTTCTCTGGAACCCTCTTGCTAGAGGTAGAAATATAAAGGCAAATACGGATTGTTCTGTTTTAGGGAATCTGATGGACGAATTGAAAAGTGCATCGAATCGTAACAAGTAATAAAGTAGTAAGTTTATCATATCCATAAGGATTGTCGTTCAACTTAGAAATTTACGGAATTTATTTGAGTAAAAATAGTAAAAGAGATAAATGGGTTACAAAAAAATTTCATTATCCTGCACAATGCGAGATTAGGTTGTTTGATTCATGTATTATTTGGTGATTATGGTATCCTTGAATCTCATATGCCTTCTTTGTTGGAATTAATGTGGTTAATTAATAGTTTATGGCTTTTCTTGATTCAAGAGAGTATCATATGTCCCTATGATATAATCGTGGGAAGTATAAATTGATTTCGCCGCAATTTAAAACAATTATAATTGTGGCGTTCCCCTAAAGATAAGTTAAAACCCTAACAATCATACATCAATTAAAAGAGATTAATTTAGAAAATAATCAATTTACTATTGTCTTGTTTGGATGGATGTAGTATTGTCGGCCATATACCTCCACCTAGAAATCAGGTCAACCGATAATTGAAAAGCATTGAGTATGTACATATACAAATTAAATCAGACGCTTAAATCATAAGCTGAATAAAAACTTGTATTAATTGAATCCAGCAAATAAAAAGAGGTTCATTGTGGAATCCTAATCAAGAGAGGTTTAGTTGTTAATGACAACCGACGTCATTACAAAATAATAAAATATACCCTGGAGAGAACAAGAGGATGAGGAAAACCGTCTTTCTTGAAGCTCTAAAGTTTGACCCTTTCCTTGTACCACTAGCTTTATGAATGAATAAAAGTATGTACACGGGTCTCTATTTATACTGCATCAATAATTACTGGTTAAGAGAAGAGAGTTTGGCTTTTTCCTCCGATCCAGCTTGGAAAACAAGCTAAAAATGCATTTGTCCACAGAAAAGCACAGGGGCACATGGCAGGACATGCAAGGAAGCATGAGGCAGACATAGAGTCTGTCTTATGCACAAGGGCGCATGAGTCAGTAGCTCAAGTAAAAAATTTGTAGTTGTTCTTCCTCTATCGAGCGATGTCCTTGGTCAATCTTTATACCTTTGATGCTTCATTTGATGTCTTGCTTTGTCGATTTACATTATTTCTCCCCAAAAAGACTTAAAACATCTAAGGAGTTGCAGGATTTAGGATAAAAGTGAATTACAATGATTCAAATGAAAACAATCCAAAATGTTCCTTAAACCATTGACAACTCCTCTAAATGATCTCTTATTTGTCTTCAAATGCAAAAAAAAAAAAAACTAAGAACATAGCCTAATATGCTTAAAGCCATTCGAGGTCCAAAGAAGCTTAGAGACAAGCTTTTTCATGCTTCTCCAACATTCACCAAATCTCATTTTGTACTTATACATCTTATGGATAACTAAACACTCTTTTGTGTTGGGATAGGATGTAAATAGCTGGAAATTTTTGTAGTACTTTTAATTTGGCTGGTTGTATATGATTTATTTTCTCAATATAATTTTAGTCTAAATATGCTCTTAATGTTTTATTGATGATGTAGTGTTTCGCAATTGATCTTTTTTATTTAGTCAGGCCCTAATGATAATTGGAGCATCAAGTGATATTGTAGGCTATGTTATTAGTTATCTTCTTTGCATTTGAAGGAAAATTCGAAGTTATTTAGAGGAGTTGTCAATGGTTTGAGGAACATTTTGTATTGTTTTCACTTGACTCATTGTAATTCACTTTTATCCTAAAGCATGCAACTACATAGATGTTTTAAGTGTTTTGTGGTGAGAAATCATGTAAGTCGACAAATCAAGACATCACGTGAAGGATCAAGGATATGTAGATTGAAGTCAATGGTTCTTAGAAGGTTCTTGAATACAATACAAAGTGAAGAAAATTTATTTCAAGTTCCAAAGCATTTCAAGACGGAATAATAGGCGAAAAAGGGTAAAAAAAAAAAACTGCATAATTCACATAGGAGGGGCTGCCTCATGCGCCCTTGCACACAGACGCAGCCATAAATGGCAATTTGCTTGTTTTCCAAATTGAACTGGTGCAAAAAGCCCATTTTTATTCTCTTAAACCATAAGTATTCATATGCTACATATAAATACCCTTTCACATATTATAATTCATTCAGAAAGCTAGCGGTTCAAGGCAAAGGTCAAGCATCAGAATTCCAAGGGAGGATCTCCATCCTCCTCCTGCTCTCTCTAGGTTATGTTTTTCTATTTGTTTTGTTATGATATCTGTTTCCATGAGCAACTAAACCTCTTGATTAGGGTTCTAAGATGAACACCTTGTTATTTGTTGGATTCAATTAATAAATTTTTCATTCAGTTATGCTTTTCTTGTGTCTGATTTAAATTAGTTTTTGTCTGTTTCTAATGCTTTTTCAATTGAAAATCCACATCAGTAATCTTGAAAACTGATCCATATATCAAAAATAGGATTGACAACCTAAAATTATTTATCCGTGCTTGGTTGTTCTAATTGCTTATTTGATAATGATGTTAATGAAACTCAAGTTTCAAATCTAAAGTTTCAACTCTCTTCTTTGGGGAACGTCGTAGTATAACTATGTTAACTCGGAACATATGTTGTTGTAAGATGTTTTAATGGAGTTTTTAAACATTAGTTTTGGTAAATCATGAGTAGACACCACATAACTGATTGTTTTCTAAATTAAATCCAACAAAGACGGAGGGGGGATTCAATGATTTCCTAATCACCGCTAATAATCTGAATCACAACCCTAATCTTGCATTGGGCAGGGCAATTAAACCACATAACTCTATTCAAAACGATTTTAATTTCACTCTTTGAAATAAGTTTTACTAATTGCTAAGTTGAATGAAAATCCCTGTGGAGAGCGATAAATTTACTACTTTATTGCTTGTTACGATTTAGTGCACTTGTCAATTTCGTCCAACAAACCCCTTCTTATTTGATGGATTCAAATAATAAAGTTTTTACTTAGTTTATGATTCAATTGTATGATTTAATTTGTAGATGTCTGTTTCTATTCCATATCTTACATGGAGCATACTATGATTGGTAACCATAACACCGTCCGACCGAGACAGTAGTAAATTGTACAGTTTCTTAATTAAATTATTTTAATAGAATCTAAGTATGAATTTAGGGTTGTGACTCATCTTAAGGGAACACCGCAGTTTCAACTAATTTATCACGGGGTAATGTTGTACTTTCTTAAATCGAAAAAACAAGTCATAAAGTAATAATCGACCAAATTAATTCCAACAAAGATGGAAGACGGGATTCAAGTATTCCATAATTGTCATTATACTTCTGAATCACAAAACCTAATGTCAAATTGGGCAAGACAATTAAAACCCTGCAAAACAATTTCATCCTTTCTATATTCTTTACTTATAAATAAGGCTAAATTGCATTTTTGGTCCCTTAACTATTTAGGTAGTATCGCTTTGGTCCCTTAATTAAAATTCGATTTATTTTGGTCCCTTAACTTCTCTCCGTTACACATTTTGATCCTTTCCATTGGTTTTAATTCAAAAATGTTAGGTTTTCTTCATTTTCTTCTGGAATTTTTCTGCCATTCTTGTTGTTGAATATTTATGGAGATGATATGAAGATGAAAAAGAGGAGAAGAAGATGAAGAAAACCTAAAGTTTTTGAATTAAAACTAACAAAAATGACCAAAATGTGTAACGAAGAGAAGTTAAGGGACCAAAATAAATCGAATCTTAATTAAGGGACCAAAGCGATACTTCCTAAATAGTTAAGGGGACAAAAATGCAATTTAGCCTATAAATAAATTCCTCTAATTACTGAGTTGAAAGACAATCCATGTACAGACGATAACTTAAAATTGTATTACTTGAGTACGATTTGGTACACTTGTCAACTCATACACCATGAGTATCTAAGGGACATGATTTAGATTATATATAAGTGTTATTGCTCGAGAGATCGCGGGTAGATATATATATATATATATATATATATATATATATATATATATTCATGTATAACTTTTCATTCATATGTCATAGAAACAATCGGCTATTTAGTCGTCGTGCATCAGAAGTCAGTTGTTTCTATGTTATCTCGTGTCATTAACCTTAGTGGGAGACATATGATGAAGAAATGATGGAGTTATATCTGAGACATAAAAAGTATAAAATCGACAAAAAAGAAACATATGAGGAATAATTCTTGAAATTCAATCCCAACACAAACTTATTTATATTGTTCAGTTTTACTTTGATTCAAAACACTTGTATAAATACTTTGTTCAGAAAATATGTCGATACAAACTCGGATCAACTAAACATGGTCTATGTGGATACATTTTATTTGTATGTGCTGGAGGAATACTCACCTAGTTTCCTCTTTTATCATCAAACTGAAATCATTGGACATTGTAATTGTTGGGAAATCAAGTGTGAGTGATTATGTCCCACATCGATTATGAATGGAGGAAATGTTGGATATATAAGATAGGGGACCCATATACCCTATGCCTTAAGGTTTTCGGTGGAGAAGTGGTGTCTAAGTCTCCTAGGGTCCTGGGCATTTAGCCAATTTTAGCCCATTGTCGCTCTCGGAGCTCTCCGAACTCCCCGACAACATGCTCTTATAACATCGTATAAAGATATCATTTTTGCTATTGAAAAAGCTTTTAGAAAGGTTAGAACAATTTGTGAATTGAAAGTGATTCTCAAGTCGTTGTCCTAGCGTTTAACACAAGTAGTTGTTTCTAAGTCCATAAGTAACAATTGGAGTAAATGTTTGTACCTAGCTCAACCTATGAATTGTATTTGTACTCACAACTTTAGAGAAGGAAACTATATTGCAGATAGTTTAGCTAAACATATATGGCATTCTTAATGCCCAATGGTGGGATAACCCTCTGAGATTTATTCTCTATTGGTATGTTAGATATTTTTCAAGGTTTCCAAACTATAGGGGGCGTTTGTTTACTATAGGGAGCGTTTGTTAAAGGTTACAAAAACTTATACCCAGGATTGGATTTTCCTTGGAATATCACACGTCAATTTTATTCCAAGGAATGTTTAACAATTGTGTTTGGTTGATAATTTATTTTCTGGGAATACTTATTTAAAGAAATGATATAATTATCAAAACACCCTTATCATGTAAGACAGATGTGGCACATTTATTGGTTTATATGTGTAGTGGCCTTGCAGTTATTTAGAGGCTATAAATGGCCTTTAAAAAAAAGAGTTAACTGCTGGGAATTACTTATTCCCATCCCTTTTTGCTGGGAATGAAAATGGGGTAATGCAGTTGAAAAAAAGTTCCTTGGAATATTTTTGTGTGCATGTCTACCAAACATGGGAATAAATCATTCCCATCCTAAATTCCTAGGAATTAAATTTTTGGAGGTGAAACAAACACCCGCGTACGTTTATTTTATTTAGGCTTAATTGAACCTTTGGTCACTCAACTTATTTGTTGTTTTCATTTTGATCTCATAACTCTAAATTTTTTCTTTTTGGTACTTTAAATATGCTCTGTTAGTTAGTTTGATCCAAGTCAGTTACCTTTAACCCCAAATGTATTAGGTGGACTAACATTGTAGGTGGTCCACCGTAGACCTTATTATTTTTTTAATTTCAGCCATTTGATATTTTTTCCAAAAAGGGGACGGCTAGATCATATATGTATATCGTATGTTCTAGTGAACCATCAACACATAAAAAATTTTCCTTTTCTTCATCTTCTACCCTCATTTGTTCATCATGTTCATCATAATCTTCATAACAAATCTTCCACAAGAAAGGCTTTCATCATTCAGCTACAGCACAATTTCAAAAAGCCATTAAAAAAGCCATTCTTTTTCCAAAAAAAATAAATTTTGCAAAGAGAAGAAGAATCCATCTTCCTGAACAGAATCAAAGTGCTGAATATTTTTATGCTTCCTCAACAGAATTCATCTTCCAAAAAATCATCCATTTTTATGTTTCAGCTGCAACACAATTCCTCATCATCTGAACCAACAGAATCAACACCATCATTCATCTTCCTTAACAATCCAGAGAGAACAATCAAACCCAGAAATCATAAATTAATTTAGGTTTATCGTAGCAAAACCATAACTAATAATTCAATTTACTTCACTGCAACAACACCATAATAACAAAATTAAATAGAAATTGAAACAACATTGCTATGAAATTACGAAATTCAAATTGGGGAAAAATGAAACCCTAAAGAATGGTAACATTAGCACCTGCAACTTCAATGGTAATCGCCGCAGTTCTCGTGTTACTGGGAACTTCAGCGGTGGGCGCTGCAACGACGACGGCGGATGGTACGAAGGAGGCGGCAGTGACACCATGTTTTTCTTGGAGATAGTCGACAACGTCTTTGGCTTGGGAGAGGGTAAAGGTCGAAGATGTCGTTGCTGAGTTTTTCTATTTCAGTGGTGACGGCGGAGATGGGACGGAGATGAGTGCGATGGGAGATGGATAGTGGTTTGGATGAGAAACGAAGGGTGGAGATTGGTTTTGAGAAGGGGGTGTAGAATGAAAACTGTGTTGTGAATTCGATGAAAAAAATCACATCAATACAATAAACTTGATGTGTGGAGCAAGGGATAATTAAGCAACCAAAACAAAGTGAATGGAACAATATTAAACACAAGCAAAAAGCAGAAAACAACGAGAGAAAGAAAAGAGAGAACACAAAAGAATTTGTTGACCCAGTTCGGTCCAAATTGACCTGGTCTGGGGGAGAGAGCAGCCCTCTGTTTCACTATAATGATGAGTAACTTTACAAAAGAGATATCAATGGGTCACAGGAATAAGTCTCCCGCCTAATTCTACCCAAAGCCCCAATCTCTTCCCGTGACCAAGAGACTCAATCCTAATAGTGTTTCCCAAGGTGAATCAACCCTCAAACCCTAGTGTTTGTTGCCAAGAGACAAACTCTATACAAACCCTAGTTTTGTTGTTGCCTTTCTAAACCCTTGTTTCAGCCCCCTTTATCTCCAGGTTTACTCTGATACAAAGTCTATATTTATAGTAAAAGTAACCCTCATAAAATTGTAACAAATCTGGCCCAAAAATACGTTTTTGAAAAATATTGTTACGCAAAATCGGGCCCCGAATTCCTCTATTCGGGCGCCGATTTTTCACGAACCAAATTGCTCCCAAAGACAGCCAAAATCGGGCCCCGGTTTTGCACTTCCAGCAAACATCAATTTTGCACTCCAAACTCCAATTTTGAGTCACTTTCACAACAATCTCAACCTTGACTCTAAATTAGTGATGATGCCAATTTAACATCAACCACCTTGCTGCTATTTCCCTTGCTTCCCACTACACCATGTAGCTCTACAAGTTTACACCTTAACCTCTTCAGCCATCGGAATGTCTTTTGCCTTCTCGAAGATCCTTGTATCCAAACTACATTAGGAATTTCAGGTAGTTCTACAAGACTATACCATACCTCTTCAATACGGAACATCTCCTACTTCCTTGAAGATCTACTTGTGCCCAATCAGCCTTGGCTTTTAGAGAAATCCACAAGTACACACCTTAACCCCTTCAGCCCTCGGAATGTCTTCCGCCTTCTCAAAGGTCCTTGCAGTCCAACTACACTAGCAATTTTAGGTAGTTCCACAAGCATTCACCATAACATCTTCAACACAAGACATCTCCCGCTTCCTTGAAGGTCTCCTTGCATCCAATCACCCTTGGCCTTTTTTAGGGTAATCCCGCAAGCCATGCTATACATTCTTCAACCTCTGGAATGCCTTCCGTCTTCATGAAGAAATCTCTTTCTCACCACTAGAGCATAGCACCCAAGGTCCTCCATAATCGTACCATTTTCGGTGTGTTCAACTCCACCTCAAGTTGAGCGTACTCTACCTCAACTAGCAAACACGTACATCCCACTATGTCTTCAACCTTGGAACTTCACCTCAACAGGTAGATCATGAGTATTGTTGTCTCCGCCTCTCCAGACTGATCATGAGTATTCTTACCACCGCCTCTTCAGGCTGATGTTGAGTGATTAACGTCTCTCCAGACGACCACCGCTCTACCAGGCATCACTCCCAAGGTGAGACACATCACCTTCTTCATCCTCCAAACAACACCACACCACCAGAGCACCTGCATCCTCATAACCCTCAGAGACAATTTGTGCGGAGTTACCATTAATCTCCGGACAATCCTTCATGAAGTGACCCATCTTGTGACAGTTAAAACATTTAGACTTTGACTTGTTACCACTCTTTCTCCGGTTACCTCTACCTCCATCATTCCCTCTTGAGACACTTAGGCCTTCACCGTTTTCATGAATTCTCAAGTCCTTGGACTTGGTCAACTCCTTGGTTCTCAAA
>Ga0228711_1006692_pt1 | contig 16976 bp, 7 predicted proteins | sample MedpolnodulmetaG_2_FD_177996 | JGI IMG/M metagenome (GOLD analysis project Ga0228711, IMG submission 177996) | Root nodule microbial communities from Medicago polymorpha collected in Santa Monica, California, United States - brown nodules | ecosystem: Host-associated > Plants > Roots > Nodule...
TGGATAAGAATATTGAGATCATATACCTTGATGATGATGATGATGATGATGACAACGACGATGATGGTGGGTCTATGTCTCGAGGAGTACATGAAAAGAAAGCTGTTTCTGGAATTGCTGTGAAGAACGAGGTTCCAAGTCCATCCGTGGCAATACAACAAAAAAGCAAATTTCCCAATGCAGTTGACAGTGTTAAAAGAAAATTTTCATTGAGCGACATTGAAACCTCCAGTGCCACTTCTTCATCCTCTGACGATTCGTCATTTCTCGATAATCTTTCAATAAGGTCTGTGGTATCACTTGAAAGAAGGAAAAAATGGAGGCAGACGGTGAAGGAGTGAACTATTAGCCAAAGTAATTGGGCTATATATATACTTGTTAGCCACATGACCTTTTGTGAGGTTTTTATTGAAAAGTTGACTCATCCTTTTGTTAGGTCTTGGACCTTTGTTAGGTTTTATTGAACAATTAACTCATCAGAGCCATTGTACATTTATTATTCTCTAGAGTTAAAATTCTTCAGTTGAATGTGTGATCCCATTACAAATATTTTCATAAAAATAGATTTTCTTTAGATTTTATGTTTTTCAATGCCTATTGATTGCTCACCTTCCAATAATAGAATTGGCTAAATGTGTAGCTAAATTTTTACTTTGTCACATTCCTAATTACTCTACTTGATTTATTGTTTTCATGTGGTCACGTACAGGAAGTGGTTGAAAATTTGCTGCACGACCATCTTTGTTCTTTAACTGCAACTACATTATACCATTACTAGAGTAATATGTACTAATCATATAATCACGATAACACATATAATCATATTCTAATTTAGTCATTAAAGATGACTAAATATACAAATTAAAGGATTTAATTTGGTTACTAAATTTTGTATAGAATTAGGAATAATGCCAAAGTTTGAATTGTTGCATGGATCATTGAAGGCTGAGTGAACATGGTTGACATGGGAAAGAATTTGGACACCAATTTTTAACACGATGATGAGAATGATCATATTCAGCTTGGTTGATTAAAAATTATATTTTTTTCTTTTGTGTGGATTTCATATTTTTAACTTTTAACGAAGAGTCTGTTTTTAACTATTTTTTTCTTTAATAATAACAACGTCTTTTCCTTAAAAAAAAAGAATGATTTTATGCATAAAACACAGTTCACATACCAATTTAAATTTAGAGAGGATAATTAAAAATATTGTAGAGCAACTAATTTTTTTGACGAAGTAGAGCAACTTTTCTTCTTTCTTTAAAAAATATAAATTATGAGTTATTTATACAATATTTAATATAATTTTTTTTTGGTATTATTATTAGTTTGTTAATCTAGTGAACAATACATATTCAAATAAACACACAGGTGAAAAAACAAGATGATCCGCGTTCGAACCTAGGATTCCACGTAAAACGTCATTTAAACTAAATTGCTAAGGTGTAACAACCGAGAACAATTCATAATATATTTTGATTTTGGTGTCCTCTTTATGAATTTGTTCGACCCTGTTATGGAATTACATCTCATCGTTTAGATCTTTTGTTCTTGTTTTAATAAATAAAAATCTGATTCAATACATTTAAAAGCTTATATACTTCCTTGATCATATTTATAAGAGAAAAATAAGTCAATAAAATTGATGTATATGATATAAAATTTAGATAAGATATATTAACTTTTGTTTACTCACTTATTTTTTATAAATATGACTGGAGTGACTACTATATACCAACCATTTGCGCCGCGCCCATGATAATAATTTAACAAATTTCTATCATAGTGTATTTTTTATTTGTATAAGGGCAAAATTGTACTATAAGCTCATTCCCAAATCTTTATACTGTAAGCTCATTCCCCCATTCACCGTGTTTTAAGTCCATTACTTGCTCCTTTATCTGAGATTAGAGTTCCAAACTTGACGGCAAAAATGCTTCTTGGGATTTGAGTGTCTCAAAACCTGTTCTTTTGCCTCTTGTGCTTCATGTCCAATTGTTAATTTGAGTGCCTCCAAATATAATTTATATGTTACTATGTTAGTGAAGTGCTTGCTTTTCACTCTTTCAATTGCCCTTTTTTTCAATTTTGAAAATTCTTTCTTGAATTATAGTTAATAATTGATATGATTCTTATCAATTGGAGTAAGTCAAGTACTTTGAGAAATAAATTGATTGAAATGAAATGGTTATTCTTTGTTTTGTTTTTATGCATATACCTATCCATATTTATAAATTCCTTGCAAAAAAGGAAATTCAATTGAGATTACCTTTATAGCCCAACACAAAACCCAAGTAGAAGCCCTATGATAGGATATGGTAGGGAATCACCTCTTAATTCTTGGGGGGTAAAAAGGAGAAAACATAACCTAAAATCCTCTACCTTAGTCTCTACGAAAGAAAACAAACATCATTAATTTTTGCAAAAGAAACATCTTCATCTTCTTCCTCTTTTTTTCTGTCTCACACTCATTTTCAGCTACAACATTCACATATAGCAAAACCCATTTTCACATTTTCACCTAAACTCATTTTTTCTACCAAAGTTTGAACCTTTCACCTATATCATGAACATTCAACCCAAAATCGAACCTGGGTCATCATCTTCAACCAACCACGAGATTCTCGTTGAAGGTGTGGAAAATGATAACTTACAAAATAAGACTATCCCTGATCTTGTTGAGGTGTTGCGTGGAGCTTATCTCACAGAAGTTTTTGATAGAGTGGAAGCTGTTTTGGTGAGTAGAGATGTTGGACTCAGAGACCAGATTCAACACTCGCAGCAGAATGTTGAAATGGAGAGACTAAAGCTTCAAGATGAGCTTGAAATGGAGAAACTTGCAAGGTTACATGCTGAGGAAGAGTTTAAAAAAAGAGAGGAAGTTTGTCAGAGAGGGAAGAAAGTACAAGAACGTTATGAAGCTTTGTTGAAGAAAGTGAAAACTGATTTAGCTGATAGAGATAGTGTTGTAGTTCTAAGAAAGAGGAATATTGAGTTGAGGGAATTGTTTGAGGAAGGTAAGATAAGTATTGGAGAGCTAACAAAGAAGAATAATGAGTTGGAGTGTGAGGTTCAGAAGTTGAAAGAAAAAAGTGTGGAGGATGGGAATGAACTTGATATGTTAAGAAAAAAGAAGGTTGAATTAGACAATGAAGTTTTGGAGTTGAAAGAAAAAAGTGTGGAAGATGGCAATGCGATGGATATGCTAAAACCAAAGAGTGGTGAATTGGAATGTGAGGTTGAGAAGTTGAAGGAGAAAATGGTGGAAGATGGAAAGGTAGTTGAAGAGTTTGAGAAGTTGAAGGAAAAAAGGGTTGAAGATGGGAATGCACTTGATGTGGAGAGAAGAAAGAATGCAGAGTTAGAGCATGAGGTTTTGGAGCTGAAGGGAAAAAGGGTGGATGATGAGAATGCAATTGATATGCTAAAAACAAAGAGTGGTGAGTTGGAGTGTGAGGTTGAGAAGTTGAAGGAGAAAATGGTGGAAGATGGAAATGCACTTGATGTGCTAAAAGGAAAGAACTGTGAGCTAGAATCTAAAGTTTTGGAGTTGGAAAAGTTGAAGGAAAAGTGGCTAGATGATAGTAATGCTCTTGATGACCTTCGCAGCATGGTTGGTATATTGGAGGATGAAAAGAATGCTTTGGCTGGAATTGAGATTAAAAATGGCAAATTGAAGGAAACAGTGAACACAAATTTGGCAATTATAAGCGAGCTGAGGAACGAAAACAGAAAATTAGTGGATGAGAAATGTAAGGGTGAGATCTTACTTGAGTCTTTGAACACAAAGTTCAGAACATTGCATGAAAGAGTTGCAAGGTTGGAGGATGATTCCAACCTTTCAATGAGTGTAGACGCCTCTGGTGGTGGAAACGATGAGGGGGATGGAGAGGATGTTGGTGGCAATGAGGTTGGAAATGACATTGTGGAGAAGTCGTCTCCTTTGCAAAGAAACGAAGATGCCCATCACTCTCATGTAGTAGCTGCCAGTACTCAGCTGCTGAACAAAGGGAGCAAAGATGCATCATCAAAGTCTGAAGTTAAAGGTGCATCATCAGGTATATAAATTATGCTTACAATAAATGTTTGGAACTTAGGAACATTAAATTCGATATGTATGATCGGATAGATGTTTTGTTGGATTGCAAGGTCTAGTTGACGTAAGCTATTCATTAGTACTCTTATCGAGCTTTTATATTCATATTTTTTTTTGTTCTTCTGAAACCATTTATTATATGCATTGAATCATATCTAGAATTTGATAGAATATTATTGTTTTATACTCCACATTTTTTCCTTTAACGATTTTCATCGTGGATGCTCTCACTTGGTGAAGAAGCAAAACCAGCAAGGCTATTAGCAAAATGGGGACTTAGTTGTAGTTCTAATGTTAAAATCACACTACTGTCATAGTGCAAAGAAATTTTCTTTCCAGAAAACAAAAATGATAAATGAATGAAATCAAGTAAGGAAACTCATTATATTTCCCTCGGTAACCATGATTACAGGATGCCTGATGTATATCTTATCTGAAATTCTGAATTTGATGAAATCATATTTATTCAATTACTTGAAGAGCCGAAACCCTAATTTCAGCCTCGAAGACAGGGTCTGTGCTTCAGGAACCTGATATTTTAGAAACTAGAATATGAGAGATGATGTTAAAGATTAGATTGTAGACCAATTGTCTCGTGAGTATGGTTCAAGGGTTGGATGGTATGAGCAAGAAGGCTCAAGAAAGTGGTTGTTATGGCAGGGTCTAATGGGAGGGAGTTAGTTATTTAGTAGCATCGAGAAAGAGTACTGAATGAGAGTGGTGATGCAGGGGAGGTTACTTAGAATTTAGAAACAGATGTTGTGGATAATTATCCTTTTTTTCACTTTTGGAGCTTCACAACTCTTTTTGATTTCAGCAGGTGAAAAGTGTTGGATGGTGTACACAAGAAAGCCCAGGAAAACGGTTGTGATTGCAGGATCTAGTGGAGGTTAGTTATTCAGTAGCATCCTGAAAGCATAGTGGAATTAGCATAGTTGTTTAAGGGAGAATAATCAGAGAATAAAGCATGTGAATGATTTTTCACCTGTTGATAAAAGAAATATGCACTCTTTTGGAGCTTTTCTCTAGGAAATGCTAGTACATGGTAGCTCTTTTTTTGTTTCTGTTCTTTTTATAGGTCTATGCTTTGAATCTTAATTCATACATAGAATATTATTGTTTTGTACTTCACATTTTCTTAAGTGATTTTCATTGGGGATGCTTTGAATCTTAAGCGATATGCATCCCGGATGTTCTCACTTGATGAAGAAGCTTAACCAACAAGAGCCTTAGCGAAAAGGGGACTTTAGGCACTTAGGGAATGTTTGGGAGGTTTTTTTTTTTGGACAGCTTAGTCTATATTTTAAAATGTATTTGATATTTTTAAAAAATAGCCTAAAGTGTCAATTTTTTAGGTTTTCTTTCCATTTATTCTATTCAAAAACATCAAATCATCTTTTCTGTTATTTTTTCCTCGTCCCTTGACCAAGTTTTCTGTCCATGAAAAAAAATGAAATATGAACAAAAGCAGTTAAGGAAACTGATTTTGGTTTTTATTAGGTAAACATGATCACATATTCTTTTTTTTTAATTTGATGAAATCATATACAGTTAATTAGTTGAAGAGCCGGTGGTTGGATTTTCCTTGAAATGCTGAGACAACTAGCTATATTTTCATTTGAATAAAGAATCTACCATCCCTTATTTTCCAAGTTTTTGCTTGAGTATTGTGTCATGTTTGGCAAATGTTATGTTATGTTAGCTTAAACATATCTCTTTTATGCTAGGTATGGGAACAATGAAAGTGAAAAAGGATATTGAGATCATTCACCTTGATGATGACGACGACGACGATGAAGATTGGTGTATGTCTCAAGGAGTACATGAAAAGAAGGCGATTTACGGACTTGTCGTGAAGAATGAGTATCCAAGTCCAAGTTCATCACTAGTAGTTCAACAAAAAACCAAGTTTGCAAATACAGTTGACACGGTCAAAAGAAAATTTCCTCTCAGCGACAGTGAAACCTTCACTTCTTCTTCTTCTTTTTCTTCTTCCTCCGATGATTCGTCGTTTCTTGATAATCTTACAACAAGGTCCACAGTATCACTTGCAAAAAAGAATAAAATGTAGTTAGACAGTCCAGGATTAATTAAACTGTTAGCCAAGGTATCTAGGTTACTTTATTTAATGTTTGTTTGATTATGCTTAGTCTCTATGTTTACTTGATATTCATCACAGTGATGAAAGTCTAGCATTTGAAATTGATAACTTCAGTACTTTAAATAGAGATGTAAACAAAATTGAGTTTATTCTCAAAAACATGCTAACTAGAAATGATAACTAGATGACTCAAAAGCAATTGATGGTTGTTTTGGATGAGTGTTTGTAAAGTTGTTTTTGATTTGGCAAAAGTAACTTTCGTTAAAATTGAGTTTCAAGTGTGAAGTGTCATGTATATTTTTTTATTTTTCTAATTTAAAAATAAGTTTATAGTTAAGTATTTTAGCTCGCTACAAAATCTCTAGCTTATTATTTCTAGGCTTAAATATTGCACTCGTCCCTGCAAATATGCCTCGTTTAAGTTTTGGTCCCTGTAAAAAAAAATATTTGTTTTTAGTCCCTGCAAAATATTGTTTTTTAAAATAGTCCCTGACCCCATTTTTGTGATGATTTGCATACGTGGCACATGATGACTGGACCCATTTTGTAGTTTTTGGTCCCTCCAAAATATTTTGTTTTTTTTAAACAGGTCCCTACAAAAAATTTTGTTTCTAAAAATAGTCCCTGGAGGGACAATTTTAAAAAACAAAAATTTTTGCAGGGACCAAAAACAAATTTTTTTTTTACAGGGACCAAAACTTAAACGAGGCATATTTGTAGGGACGAGTACCATATTTTAGCCTTATTTCTAATCTAATTTGCATTTCCCTTGCAAAGAAAAAAAATGTCAAATTGGACATCTGAAAACTGATTTAGAGGGTGCAATTTCAGAGTTTCTTCGAGAATTGTTTGCCTAGTATATCTTTTGCCACCATAAATTTGTTAAGCTATGATTCTACTCATTATCACTCTTAGATTTTTCAGCATTTCTGATAATACCCAATTTGCAGATGTAGCTGTTGTATCAGTTCCAGAAATGAACTTTGATTACCTCTAATAGTCCTCATTCCACATGTGTTGAAAATTTATTCCAAATAGCACAATTGGTCAGCACTAATTATTTTATCTAGTAGTTAGTTAAATTACTTACCTTATTTGGCTTACCCCACATGTTGCATTCATGCAACACGCCACACCTACAATGTTTCAGATTTAGATTCACGGCTGTCAAAATCAACCTGCAGTGACTGCAGTCAACCAAACTCCACCGTTTGATGAATCCAACGTTTAATATTATTTCCCCAAAACAAGATATAGAATTCATTGTTATCTAGTATTATGTTTGTTTGATCATTGCGTTATGTCTACAGTGCAAATTTCATGAATGCATACATATTTAGAAGCTTGTATACTGTGGTAATTGTACTATAATCCTACAGGGACTCAATAGATAAAAGTGATTAGGGTTGAAACTTGAAAATGCTTTATTTAAGGTGTGATACTTGAAACTGTTTCGAGACTGGTTTTTCTTCTGGTTTGGAAGCATTTCTTTGTTTGTACCCGACTGTTTTTGCGGCTCTGCGGTTCTGGTCTTTTGCTGCAGTTGGTCTGCACTTCCTGCGGCTTTGTGGTGTCTACTTTTGAGCATTAGAGTCTTTTTTTTTTCTTCTGTTTTTGCTGCAGTTATAACTTACAAGGATTAACTTTCTGTTGTTTTTTTTGGGCTGGTTCTGTTTTATGTATATCTCTGTTTACTTCATATTCATCACAGTCATGAAGGTGTATAGCATTAGAAATTGATAACTTCGACACTAAATGTACTGAAAAATGGTTGAGTACTTAAAAAGTGGATGTGAACTAGGTCAAATTGATTTAAAGTAAAATGAAAATGTTTACTTTGTATAAATCATAATTGAGTTTATTCTCATAAGAAAGCTTGACTGGTAACGATAATTGGTTATCACTCATAAGAATTTACTGTTATGTTCTTTTAACTCACTCTACACAGTCTAGTTTATTAATACTTCTAATCAAATTTGCTTTTGAGATGAAACTTGATTTTGATAAAATGTAAGTAAACATACTGAAATTTAATATAACCATTGAGGTAAGTTTGGCTATTCTACAACCATGATATACTTAGTCATAATGACTCAAATTTATGGTCTTATTAAAATGGTACGGGAATATAAGAATTGGGAACTAAATCAAAATCTGTTTTGCTTTCTACTGTCATTCTAAAAGGTTTAGGAAACAGAAAGGAAGAAATACATGTTGCATGACAAGAAACATGCTTTTTAGATTGATAATAATTGTACTTCACTGAACAAGTACTCTATTATAACCGTTTTTCTTTTTCTTTTCTGCTTTTAAGCTTCATCTCCCTCACTCACTTCACAATAGCTACTACATTCCCAAAGAAAGAAAAGCCACTTCCTTTATCAGAAACCCATTTTCATTTTTTCACTTTTACTGCTTGCACTTTTTCCACCATATCATGAACATTCAACCCAAAATCGAACCTGGGTCATTACCCACCAACTCTAACAACAATCTTGAAGATAAGTCTATTCATGATCTTGTTATGGTATTGCGTGGAACATGTCATTGGGACACTTTTGATAGCGTTGAAGCTGTTTTGGAGAGGAGGGATATGAGACTCAGAGAGGAGTTTCAAATGGAGAGACTCCTAAGGTTACATTCTGAGTCTGAGTTTAGGAAAAAAGAGGAAATTGTTGAGAAAGAGAAGATAATACATGAAAGTTACGAAACTTTGTTAAAGGAAGTCAAGGAAGTTGGATTAGCTGATCCAAAAACAATTGAAGAGTTACAAAAGAAGAAGAGTGAATTGGAGCTAGAAGTTGAAAATTTAAAGGAGAAATGTGTTGATGGTAGGAATGAACTTGATGTGTTAAAACATGAAATTTTGGAGTTGAAAAAGATGAAGAGAAAATGGTTTGATGATAGAAATGCTCTTGATGAGCTTTAAAGGAAGGTTGGTATATTGGAGGATGAAAAAAATGATTTGGCTCAAATTAAGAGTGAAAATAGCGAATTGAAGAAATCTGTGACAAAGTATTTGGCAACTATAAGTGAGTTGAGGAAAGAAAACAGAAAATTGGCTGATGGTAACAATGAAATTGATGTTTTAAGAAGAAAGAATGGTGAACCAGAGTCTGAAGTTTTGGAGTTGAGGAAATTAAATGAAAAGATTGGTAAATTAGAGCATGAAGTGTTGGAGTTGAGGAAGTCAAAGAAAAAATTGTTAGATAATAGCAGTGCTCATGATGAGCTTCGAAGCAAGGTTCATGTTCTGGAGGGTGATAAAAATGATTTATCTGACCTTAAGATTAAAACTGGTGAATTGAAGGAAACAATGAAGAAGAATTTGGAAACTATAAGTGAGCTGAGGAAAGAAAACGGTAAGCGGACGTTTGAGATATTACTTGGGTCTTTTCACAAAAAGTTCAGAGGACTGACCGGAAGAGGTTCGAGGTTGGAGGATGATAATTTTGAAGAGAACGAGGATGTTTGTGACGATGAGTTCAGTACTGACATTGTTGAGGAGGCTGCTCCTTTGCAAACAAATGAAGATGTTCATCAAACTATAGAAGTTTCTGCCAGTACTCAGCCACAGAGCGAAGGGAGCAAGGACGCTCAAGGTGCGTCATCTGATATGGAAATTATGCATGCATATCTCTTATTATAATAAAGATATGCAATTTTTGAATGTTACTTTAGAAATATTGAGTTTAATATGTGTCAGACTGCTACTTTATAAAGATATGGAACTGTGATTTCCCTGTTTTATTAAAGCCAAAGAGTAGGAAATGTGTTATAGTTTCTTTGAGCTGGTGAGGCTACTAGTGATTAAACTGGACCACATTGAAATGCCTATAATTAGTCATCATAATTTGTGCGATTAGAGTATGCCATAACTAACAAAAATTCAAATTGCACTGGGATATTATGGTTATCTCCAGACGGAATCTGAGTTTTTCTGCCATAATGAATTGATTTGACATGTATTGGCTCATTCTTAGAACAGACCTGTTGACGAAGCTACTTGGGAATATATATTCATGAGCTGTAACCCTAATTTTGGCCTCGATGACAGGGTCCGTGCTTCAGGAACCTGAAATTTTAGTAACTAGAATAGGAGAGATGATGCTAAAGAATAGATTGGAGACCAATTGTGTCGAGAGTATAGTTCAAGGGTTAGATGGTATGAGCAAGAAGGCCCAATAAAGTGGTTGTTATGGCAGGGTCTAGTGGGAGGGAGTTAGTTATTTAGAAGCGTCGAGAAAGAGTACTGAATGAGAGTGGTTATGCAGGGGAGGTTACTTAGAACTTAGAAACAGGTGTTGTGGATGATTATCCTTTTTTTCTCTTTAGGAGTTTATTTCTGTGAAAGTATTAGTATTTACTATATAGTAGCTCTTTTTGATTTTAACAGGTGAAAAATGTTGGATGGTATACACAAGAAAGCCCAGGAAAACGGTTGTGATTGCAGGGCTATTCAGTAGCACCCTGAAAGCATAGTGGAATTAGCATAGTTATTTAAGAGAGAAAAATTAGAGAATAAAGGGTGTCAAAGATTTTTCACCTGTTGATAAAAGAAATATGCACTCTTTTGGAGCTTTTCTCTAGGAAATGTTAGCACACGGTAGCTCTTTTTTTATTTCTGTTCTTTTTGTTCTTTAGCAACCATTTATAGGTCTATGCTTTGAATCTTAATTCTTACATAGAATTGAATACTGTTTTTTACTTAACATTTCCTTAAACGATTTCATTGGGAATGTTCTCACTTGATGAAGCTAAACCAACAAGAGCCTTAGGGAAAATGGGACTTAAACACTTGGGGAATGTTTTGGGAGGTTTTTTTTAAAGGGCTTAATCTATATTCTAAAATATATTTGATATTTTTAAAAAATACCCTAAATTGCCAATTTTTTAGGTTTTCTTTTAATTTCTTCTCTTCATAAACATCAAATCATCTTTTCTGTTATTTCTTCATCGTTCCTTGACCATGTTTTCGTTCCAAGAAAAAATATGAAAAATGAACAAAAGCAGGTAAGAAAACTCATCATAGTTTTTATTAGGCAAACATGATCACATGTTTTTTTTAATCTGATGAAATCATATATAGTCAATTAGTTGAAGATCCCGTGGTTGGATTTTCCTTGAAATGCTGAGACAGCTAGCTATATTTTCATTTGAATCAAGAATCTACCTTTCCTATTTTCTAAGTTTATGCTTGAGTATTGTCATGGTTGGTAAATGTTATGTTATGTAGCTTAAACATTTATCTTTTATGCTAGGTATGGTAACAATGAAAGTGAAAAAGGATATTGAGATCATGCACCTTGATGATGATGATTGGTGTATGTCTGAGGAGTACATGAAAAGAAGGCTATTTATGGACTTGTCGTGAAGAATGAGGATCCAAGTCCAAGGTCATCACTAGTAGTTCAACAAAAAACCAAGTTTGCAAATGCGGTTGACACGGTCTAAAGAAATTTTTCTTTCAGAGACAGTGAAATATCCACTTCTTCTTCCTCCTCCTCCGATGATTCATCGTTTCTTGATAATCTTACACCAAGGTCCACAGTATCACTTGCAAAAAAGAAGAAAATGTAGTTAGACAGTCTAGGATTAATTAAACTGTTAGCCAAGGTATCTAGGTTACATTATTTAATGTTTGTTTGATTATGCTGGTGTATATATATCATAATTGCACGAGTTGTATCTATGTTTACTTGATATTTATCAAATAGATGAAAGTCTAGCATTGGAAATTGATAACTTCAGTACTTTAAATGTAGATGTAAACAAAATTGAGTTTATTCTCAAACATGTTACACTAGAAATGATAACTAGATGACTCAAGAAATTGATGGTTGTTTTGGATGAGTGTTTGTAAAGTTGATTTTGATTAGGCAAAAGTAATTTTGGTTAAAATTGAGTTTCAAAAGTGTCATGTATATTTTTATTTTTCTATTTTAAAAACAAGTTTATACTACAGTATTTTAGCTTGCTACAAAATCTCTAGTTTATTGTTTCTAATCTAATTTGCATTTCCCTTGCAAAGGAAAAAAATGTCAAATTGGGCCCCTGAAGACTGATTAGAGGGTGCAATTTCAGAGTTTCTTCGAGAATTGTTTGGCTATCTTTTGCTACCATAAATTTGTTAAGCTATGATTCTACTCATTATCACTCATAGATTTTTCAGCTTTTCAGATAATGCCCAATTTGCAGATGTAGCTGATGTATCAGTTCCAGAAATGAACTTTGATTACCTCTAATAGTCCTCATTCCACTTGTGTTGAAAATTTATTCCAAATAGCACAATTAGTCAGCACTAATTATTTTATCCAGAAGTTAATTAAGTTACTTACCCTATTTGGCTTACCCCACATTATTAGGGAGCCTTTTGTTAGGTTTTATTGAGCAATTAACTCAGCCTTATGTTGGTTATTAGTTTTTAAAATATACAAATGTTAGATCATATATTACTGATATGGGAGCCATGGTACTAGGCGTACTTTATTTAACTAAAAAAATTCACTGTTATGTGTTATGTTTGTCGACTATGCATATATCTATTATGTTTGTTGATTCGGCATATATCTACTATGTTTCATTATGTGTATAGTGTATATATTACTAATGCATGAGTTATTATATGCATATATAGAAACTTGTACACTGTTGTAATTATAGTACAATCCTACATGGATTCAATAAATGAGTGATTAGGGTTAAAACTTGAAATTGGTTAATTAAAGGTGTGAAACTTGAAACTGTTTCTAGACTAGACTAGTTTTTCTTATGGTTTGGAAGCATTTCTGTGTTGGTACCCGACTGTTTTTGCGGCTCTGCTGTTCCGGTATTTTGCTGGAGTCGGTCTGCACCTCCTGCGGCTGTCTGGTATCTACTTTTGAGCATTAGAGTCTTTTTTTGGGCAGGTTCTGTTTTATGTTTGATTTGGTGCCAGGTTTGAGCTTTTGTGGAGGTATTAGGGAGTTAGAGTTTTCTGTTTTGAAAGTGGTGTATTTGCTTTTCTGGCTGTAGTTTTAGTGGAATTTTACACCCTCACAAGATTAAAGGGATTTTGAAGAAAACATTATATCTTTCAATCACATTTCAAAGATTTGAGAATGAAGTTGAAGTGATTTTTCATTGTAAATGTGCCTATACGGACATTTTTTTTTCTTCTTCTTTTTCCTTTCAAAAAGTTACAGTGACTCAAATTTGAAGTCTACCCAAAATAGTTCTTTCAGATCACTTGCATTTTTTATAATATTTTCAAACAAAGTAAATCAACGGTTATGATAATGAATCCAACAAAGCAATGATTCATATTGGAGTAACTATCAAGAACAATGACTTCAGTCAATCCAAGTCCTTAGGAAGCAGGCACATGATTATTATAACAAGTAATAGGAACTAGTTTCAGATCAATTTTCCTTCTTGACAAGGAGGAACTCGTAGCTCTCCAATCATTTCTAGAGTTAACCCACTAGAAAGTTTCCGATTATAATGTGTTGTAAATAACGTACTTTACATTATTAGTAATAATTTGTGTTTGATCCATTAGTCCATTAGTCAAACCCATATTAGGTTTAGAATAATAACTTTTTTTTAGAGGTGGTTTAGAATAAACTTACTCGAACATATTAGGGCTTTGTGCATTGTTCATAACTTGAAATATATCGACTATTATTTTTCAACATGGCGTCATAGCTTTCAATATTTTAGGGGATCTTTGTAGTTTCTTTTGTTTTTCCACCTTCATTATGGTTTCTTTTGTTTGTTCGCCTTCATCGTTCGTGGCCTATTTGAGATCCATCAAGTATTTTTCATCCGCGTATTGTTCATTGTAGGTGGTATTGTCCATCCACGCGTCATTGTTTACTTACATATAGTTATTCGCACGTCTCTCTTTTCATAATGTGTGATCAAATTCATTTTTGCATACTATACTATGTAACAAATTTCTTTTTTAAGCAAACAAATGGGTTATATATCTAATTAAGTCATTGAAACCGGTTCGATTTTTGAGTGGAATAATTCTTAATCAGATTACCTCGCTGTCAAACTTCAAAGAGTAGTGTTAGCAACACTCTCTTTTCAGCAATCTCCCAACCATTCACTTCTTTATTGGTTTAAATTAAAGTGAGTCTCACACTTTAAAAATGGGTTCCACTTAAAGTGGTGAACATACATTAATTTACTCCAATAAGATAGTGAGTGTTAAAGAGAGTGTTGAAAAGGGAGTTTCCTTAACATTCCTCAACTCCAAATTACTAGAGCATCATTCTCTACAAACCGAAAGGTTAAAAAAAAAAAGTTTTTTATATCTTATAGTCAATTATTATTTTTCTCAATTTTAAATTTTAATCAATATCTCTCTTATGAAGTCTGAATACTCCAAAACGAAGACGTACCCGTATCGGATACCGATACTCCACAGATATTCGAGGATACGTACCCATGAAGTGTCAAAATTAATTATTTTAATTCTAAAAAATATATTTTATCAGATACTTATGTGATACTCCACAGATACACAAAGATATATACGTATTATAGAAAAAGATGAAGGATAAAAAAAAATGAGACAATGTTGTAAAACTTTAATAGAGATGTATATGATTTAATTTTAGATATGTATCAATATAATTGTTTCTCGAATAACCACTTAAATTTATAATTCTTGTGGATGAAGGTAACGAGAGAAGTGATTCAGCTAATCAACATGAGATAAAATTTGTGTTGAGTTCTTTTAACGATGCTTCTCTCGATATCCAACGTATGAAAATATAATATGGTTTGTAAGAAAACTTTACATTATTTTTTAATTGGATCACATGTATTGTTTTTTTTTTTAAATTGTGACTTTTATAATAACATAATTATGAAGAGTAATCAATGATTATTTTCTTCAAATATTTTACATATATTTAAGTTTTATTATAAATTTGAATTGCATGTTTGATCCCTTATGTTTATTTTAGTTTTCAAGTTGGTCCTTTATGTTTTAAAAGTTTCAAGTTGGTCTCTTACGTTTTAAAAGTTTCAAGTTGGTCTAAAACGTTACTCACGTTGGATAAATTAGTTCCTTCAACCATTTAACGTTTAAAGATTCGGGTTGACAATATGGGTGATGAAACTTATTTTATTTAGAAAATCAGTTTTAAAACATTTTTTTAGTATTTTTGTTTTATTAAACTCAATATCATGTCGCGGAAGGGACTAACTTATTATAATGTGAGTAACGTTTTGAACCAACATGAAACTTTTAAAACGTAAGGGACCAACTTAAAACTTTTAAAACATAAGGGACCAACTTAAAAACTAAAATAAATATAAGGAATCAAATATGTAATTAAACCTATAAAATTTTTTGTTAACATATCCTAAGAGTATCGCATACTAAATTTAAAGAAGCATATCCACGTACCTGTATGATATTGTACATACACCGGCACCAGTATCGGGCTTCATATAGAATTCATTTTGGAAATCCATCATCAAGAATGTCTTTTTGGCAACTTTACTACAAACAAAAATCATACTTTTCGGATTGATAATAAGTTGTTCTGTACTTCGCTTCACTAAGCTCCATCTTCTTATAATAATCGCTTTTTCCTCCCGTTGTTCTCTTATATCAAAACCCATTTTCAGTTTTTCACCAAAACTCATTTTTTTCTACTAAAGTTTCCACCTTTCCACCATATCATGAACATTCAACCCAAAATCGAACCTGGGTCATCACCCATCAAGCTTGAAGATAATCCTATTCATGACCTTGTTAAGATTTTGTGTGTTTTGGAGAGTAGGGATTTGAGACTCAGAGAGGAGTTTCACATGGAGAGACTCTCGAGGTTACATGCTCAGTTTGAGTCTAAGAAAAGAGAAGAAATGTTTGAGAAAGGTAATGGAAAAACTATTGAAGAGTTACAAAAGAAGAATAATGAACTGGAGATTGAAGTTAAGAATTTGAAGGAGAGATGTGTTGATGGTAACAACGGAATTGATGTGTTACAAAAGAAAAACAATGAACTAGAGTCTGAAGTTTTGGAGTTGAGGAAATTAAATGAAAAGATGGTGGAGGATAATAATGAACTTGTTGTGCTAAGAGAAATGATTGATAAATTAGAGCATGAAGTTTTGGAGTTGAGGAAGTCGAAGAAAAAATGGTTTGATGATAGCAATGCTTGTGACGAGGTACGAAGCAAGGTTCGTGTAATGGAGGGTGATAAGAATGATTTGGCTGAACTTAAGATTGAAACTGGTGAATTGAAGGAAACAATGAAGAAGAATTTGGAAACTATAAGTGAGCTGAGGAAAGAAAACGATAAGCGGACGGTTGAGATATTACTTGGGTCTTTTTACAAAAAGTTTAGAGGAATGACCGGAAGAGTTTCAAGGTTGGATGATCATACTAATTTTGAAGGGAACCAGCAAGAGCATGTTTCTGACGATGAGTTCAGAAATGTAGATGCTCATCGCACTCTTGGAGTTTCTGACGCTCAAGGTGGATCATCAGGTATAGGAATTATGCATGTGTCACGACCCAAAAATTCAATATCGTGACCGGCGCACGAACTAGAACATCCTAGTCCGGCAAGCCTATTGACGACACTTGACAAACTATAATTTAAACAATTTTCAAATTCACTTTCACTTAAAATGATATCCACTGAAATTTCGACAGACCAAACTCGACAAGTGACGGATGAATAATTTACACATAACCATTTTCATCGAAATAATATTTACAGAAATTTGGACAGAGTATCCCCTGTATGTTTAACGTTTCCCATGATA
>Ga0228711_1006694_pt1 | contig 16972 bp, 12 predicted proteins | sample MedpolnodulmetaG_2_FD_177996 | JGI IMG/M metagenome (GOLD analysis project Ga0228711, IMG submission 177996) | Root nodule microbial communities from Medicago polymorpha collected in Santa Monica, California, United States - brown nodules | ecosystem: Host-associated > Plants > Roots > Nodule...
TCCATCTTATCATCAATAATTAAATTGAATGAAAATTCACATCAATATATCAAAGAAAATAAGTGAAAGAAAATTCATCATCACAAAAGTGATAATATAAAATTCAAACTCCCACTAACCAAATGTATCAAAAGAATTTGCAGTATTCATGTAATTGAAAATGACTCTTGAAAACAATGAACCTAAGTCATTTGGTTAAAAGAACAATTAACGTCAAAGTTAGAGAGCCAATGAATGTAATAAATAATTTATTACCATAAACTATAGGAGTTGGGAGCCACTAATTTCAATTTCGACAATTTCTAAGGGTTCAGAAATGCTAGTTGTAACCTTTAGTTATAGTACATTTGCTTCTAATGCAATCCACACAAGTACCTGTATCATCAAACTTTAAGAAAGGTAGAATATTTACTTTGATTAATTTCTCAGCCCTAACCCCAATAAATATGATCCAAGTGCTTATGCCATAAAGTAAATGATGTTTTCCTCAACATTAGGCCTTAAAGCAACAAAAGTTTTGACAACGAAAGATGAAGCAAGGTTATGTGAAGTCAAAGACAACTTATATAAACCATCAACAAATGATCCAAGGAGTCATGAACCATCTACTAGAGACCATTTATATAGATGAACAAATGATGAACCAAGGTTATGTGAGTTTAATCTCAAACTTAGTTTTCTACCTCCAAGAGTAAAACTAAAACAAAGTTGCACCAACAAGGAAACACAAATAAGATTCATCCTAAAGGAAAGTTACGTGAAAGATATTTTTCAAAAACAAGTTCAAAACTAGAATCTTAAATTATGGTGACATCTCTCACTGACTGCAAAATTACTCCTAGATCATATTAATTTGAAATTAAGTTGACATCTTCCACTGACTTCACAGTTACTCCTAAATTAAAACATTGTCATATTTTCACATCTAATAACTTTTCATTAGACAGATGGAGACCAACATGGTAAGGTACTTTAACTTATGAGTCATCTCCCACTTACTAAAAGGTTATTTCAGTTCAAGCATGTTCCTCTAGAGATAATTCCAAATCTTACTTGCATTTCTTACGGTTTGACTCATTTAAGATCTCGATAGTAGTAGAACAATTATTCACAAAAATTCATTGTTGATACAAACATGAATTCATTAAAATATGTCATAAGACAAGATTTACCTTAAAATAAATAAGCTATTATAACGAGGTCAATATAATTGTACAAACACCTTTGGGCAGAATGCACAATCAAAGGTCAAAACTCAAGCCAAAACCTTAAATGAGTTAATCAATGAGAATACATTGAACTTGGGAAATTGCCACCTTTAGGCAGACAAGTTCTTTGGTTCAAAATATACTCCAATAACTTCATCTTATATAAGTTGATCAATGAGCATGCATAATAAAAACATAACAATTATCCATTGAGAAAATATTTGAGACAAAACATGAATGCATTAAAATATATCAATTGACAAGATATAGCTCAAAATAAACAAGCTATCACAAGGAGGCCAATATAATTGTACAATCACCTTTGGGAGAATGCACAAACTAAGGCAAAACCTAAGTCAAAACCTCGGATAAGTTAATCAATGAGCATGAATTGAATTCGGGAAATTGTCACCTTTGGGCAGGCAAGTTCCTTAGTTCAAGACATTCTCCAATAACTTTATCCCAAATCAATTTTTAATTGAAAAATGCAATAACCACCTTTGGGCATGAAACTACATGTTACGATTAAAAACATTCCTCAAGCTACAAAAAGAAATTTCATCAATCAATCAATAGAGGTGGTCCCAAATTTTTGAACGATTTTTTTGAGACATGTTTAGAACACTATGAAAGGTTCATTTACTAAAATTTAGAATTTTTTAACATGAAACAAATTAAATATGAATGTTTTTAAAAGAACAAAAGTTAAAGAAAAAAGTAACAAAATCTGGACGTAGAAATCAAATTTTGCGTTAATTTTTTGCAGAGGAACTTTTAGTAATGTTCTTAACACGTCTGCAAAAAATTGTTCAAAAACTTAAGAGTTTAAGCATAAATTAAACAAATTTGAATTGGGTAGGGGCTAATACTAAGTGTAGAAATTTTTTGTAGGGACTAAAAAAACTATTAAAATTAAGTAAGGACTAAACTTAAAAGGTCCAAAATTTATAGGGATCAAAAACATATTTAACCCTTTATTTAATTGTATACGTGTTTTTTTGGGAGTTTTTTTTTTCTCACCCTCCCGACGCTTCTCACGTACACTCCAAAATTCCAAAAATGTCTTTGGGTTATTAGATTATATGACCTAAAACGAGGTTTTTCCCTGTATATTTTTGTGAAAAATTGAATTTTTAACCAATTCAGATTATAAATTCTAAGTGCTTATTTTTTTTGGATTATAAAATTTGATCACCCCATACATACTCTTTTGCCAAAAACTCATGGGAAAAACAGGTTTTGATTATATAATCCGAACTATATTAACACAAAGATAGAACATATTTTGTGAAAAAGGTTAGACAATTTAACCATTATAACCTACTCTATTGTGTCTTGTGTTTCAGGTTATTGTTAGTTGTTTTTCGCCGTGTCTCAACCGAAAATAAATCTCATTTTCAAGCTACTTGATCAGATTACTCCGAAATTTGGCCAGAAGAGATAAGAAGAAAATCAATTTTTTTCACATTCATTTTTACCTTCACTCTCAAAATCTATGAATTCAACATGAGTTAATCCTTACATGACAGTCTAGTACGTCGTTTTTTGAAAAACTTTCACAAACATTTTTGATATGAAATCAATTTCATGAAAACTAATAAAAACTTTCCCGATGCGTTATTAATTCCGAAAAAGTAATAAAAATATTTCCAGTGCGTTTACAAAACTTGTAGTCACATCTCCAAAATCTAATATCGCAATATTCACACAAACTTTTCAGGTTTGGATCCTCTTCTTCTCCCCATTCTCTCTTTCTCCCTCCTTCACCAAGTTTTATCTATCTCTCTAAACTTTAGAGAGAAGTTCAAGAGAGAGAGAAAATAAAAAAATACGATATAGAGAGAGACAACCACAAATTGAAGGAGGAGAGAGAATGAAAAAACAAAGGAAAGAAGATGATCCAATTTAAAACCTTTCTATTTGTTAATTTTCCGACACTCATAAAATAATATAGATTTTTTTGGGTTTGCCTTCTACCTTTTCAATTGTATTCTTTTTAAAAGCTTTTTTGTTTACGGTTTATCATTTTTATTTACTTAAATAATCTAAATTTTCAACTATTTATACTTTTATATAAAAAAAGGTTAATTAAGTTTTTAGTCCTTATAAATATTCACAGTTTTGTTTTTAGTCCCTATAAAATAAAATCACATTTTTTAACCCTTATAAAATTTTCCATCAGCATTTTCAGTCCTTATAAATTTTTCCATCAGCACTTTTAGTCCCTGTAAAAAAAATTCAGCAACAGTTTTGGTCCCTAAAAGGCTTAAGAAAAATGTCACAGAAACTAAAAAATGTGATTTTATTTTGTAGGGACTAAAAATAAAACTGTGAATATTTATAGGGACTAAAAACTTAATTAACCCTATAAAAAATTACTATTTTTTGATGTAATATTTTTCTTCTAATGTTACTCTTCCTTTAATCTTTTTCTTTTACATTTTATATTTTTTATCAATCAATAATTTATACTTTAAAATCAACTAATCCCTCAAGTTAAATAAATCAACTAATCCGTCAATCGCAAGGTTTATTGCATTTCCAAAGATGAATTTGAATTATTGTTTTTTAAAATAATTTGATAAAAGTTTACAATTTCTCCTTATTTTATTGATAAAAGTTTGCAATTGGATGTGTAATAATAGGAGACTTTAATTATAAGGCTACTCAACTATCCGAACGAAAAGTGTAAGAAAGTGATGAAGGCAAAATTATCGGCGCGTCACGCGGTATTCATAGATGCATTCTCCTTTTACATTACCAAATGAACAGTTTGTTTCCACTTGGAGTCACATGTAGCACCGACAGCGCCAGCTACAAAAACTATAATTATTCCCAAAACACCGCCATTCTTTTTATCCTCTACTATCCGTCCTTCTCTGCACCCCATCATCCCCCCTTAGACATAACCTTCTATTATTCTATGTACATTTGATTATTCCTCAAAAATTCATTTTAAGTGAACTAATCATGTAAGATTGATGTTAACAAAAAGTGAGTTGAGTCCTCGTCAACATAGCTCCGTTGACAGGAACATGCATTGTTGTATACATGAATCTAGTTCGAATCTCGAACATCTCACTTATTCACGTTAAAAAGGTGAATTTATAATTCATTCTAGCCGTTAGGCTCCTTGACAAAAAAAACGAATTAAAATTAAAGGAATTTATGTTTGTATATATTTATGTAAAAATAAGTTGAATAACAAATTAAATGTTAAAATCAAAAAGTTATAATTTATAGTTTCAATTAGAATCAGAATCAAGTATAGAGATAAAATCATAATTTTACTCAAGAGCAATTAAATATGTTAGAATAATTATATATCTTTAGAAACTTTTTTGACCCTTTTAGAAGTGAAACTAAAATATAACTAAAGATGTGTTTGATTTGTTATTTTGACTTGATATAACAAGACAACTTCGATTATACTATGTTTCATTTAAAGATTGTTATTGAGATCAAACAAATTCGAAGGCAAGGAACTAGATAAAAACTCAAATTATTTTTCTTCACTTAACTATAGGAGAACTTTTTGTCCACAATACAAATTGTTTAAAATAACATTTGTCCATCAAATATCATACAAGACAAAAAATTGTTAAAAAAGTTTGTCATATGTTGTTCTCTCTTGTATTTTGTGGTAGATCAAACACCATCCCCAAAACACATAAGATTTCATGATAGTGACATGGCATGTTTCATAGGTGAGACCATATTCCATTACAATGCACTCCACCACAGACGACCACACACCACGCGCTTTTGTTTTATCTTTTTCCCATTCCTCCAACTTTACTCCACTGACATACCCTTTTAATTGAAAATCTTCAATCACACAACTACATAAGTAAACCATTTCTCATTCTTCTTCTTCTATTCTATCTTCAATCTTCATCCTTCACTATGGCTTCAAGAATTGCTTTTTTGTTGTTTTTGTGTGTTCTTCCAGCGATGGTTATGGCCATTCGCCCAGCCAAGAACCCTTTCTGCTTGAAGGGTCGTGTTGTATGTGACTCTTGCCGTGCTGGTTATGAAACTTCTGCTATCACTCACATTGCTGGTAACTCCTTTTTACTCTCAGATCTCTCTCTTAAAGTAGCAAGTTTAAGTTTTTCATTCGAATTTGTTGTCCCTTTTGGTTTAATTTCACTATTATATACTTTAAATTCTTCAATTTTTGGAAATGGTGTTGTTTCATTTTCAATTTTGCTTTAGATTTTAGGGTTTAGAATGGAATAGCGGAACATGGTTTTCTTTATCACTCTTTTTGACATAATGGAGTATCAGATCTGATCTGGTTTCACAAATAAGTGTAATATAGGGAAATAGATTTGTTTATAATTTGTTAATCTATTGTCTGATCTATTCATTTTGTAGTGTGTTGGATCTAGTAATGTAGTCCCATAATTTTATTTTTATAAATTTCTTTGTTAATTAATGGTTTATTACTAATATTATAATGTTAAATGAATGACCTTTGAAACAATAGATTATTTTGACTAGTTAGATATAAGAATATTCAATTTCATTTTTTTTTTATTGTGAAATTTCACATATTTATGTTTTTTATTTTCAATTTTACATTTTTCTATTGATTTGAATATTTTGTCTCAAATGCCAAGATCTGGAGATTAATGAGTTGAATATACATATATATCATATGATAGAACTTTATGGAATCGTTTGATTCATGTAGCCATTGGTTGTTGTTGTTTATTCTTTAATCTCTATATACACAAATAAATCAGAAGAAACTAAAAATATTTAATCAGAAGTAAAAAAAAAAAGGAATTCTTATAATTTATAATCCCCACGGAGAACATTTTCCGTATGGTAGTTTGTTAACACTATTATGTTTGAATTATGAATCTGTTTAGGTGCCGAGGTTATGCTGGAATGCAAGCAAAGGAACAGCAACGAAGTTGTTTTCTCAAAACCAGGGAAAACTGATGCAACTGGAGAATATACAATCTATGTGGATCAGGATCGCGCAGATGAAGTGTGTGATGTGAAGCTAATAAACAGTCCTGAGCGTAGTTGCAGCGAAAAAGCACCTGGGCGTGACCAAGCACGCGTTATTCTCACCCGTTACAACGGCATTTCCTCTAATGACAGGTTTGCCAATGCTATGTTATACATGGCAGAGGAGGTTGCTTCTGGCTGTGCTGAGGTCCTCAAGCAAATGCAGGAATTGGATGAAGAGAATTAATTAATTAATTACTAGTTTTATTTACTTTGGATTTGGGTTTCCTAGTGTCTATTTGATTCAATCTTGATGATGGAGTGTTAACTCAACTGTCACTTTATATAAATGCTTATATATGTTATTGGACCATGCTAAATTATATTATTTGTTGAGGATCATGTGTCTTGGAGTAGAAGATTAGTCTCAGTTCTGTTGCTGTGGTATTAAGTACTATGTTTTTATATAATGAAATTCTTTCATATGATGGTTTTCTTTCTGTGGATGGCTTTTATTTTTCAAGAATGATTTGTTGCATAGAGCCATTCTTGAATTGGCTTTGGATTCTTTGAAATTTTGTACAATCATGTCAGTAAAATTGTTTTCTAACATTGTTAGTGTAATTATGTCATGTTTGGTTTGCCATTCGATTGATTTTTTATGAGTTCCTTGGTTTCACTAATCATATTCTTCTATCGTCATTAAGATATCTAGTCATCCTTTTTAGCAATTAGTATATGTATAAGAGTAATTTTGAAGAGCATGATTCAAACAGTTTTGCTGTCAAAAACATAATCTGAGAATTTTTTTTACTTAAAACTTAACTTTTCTTTTAAACTAGTCGTTTGTTTGGTTGATTCTTTGTTTTCACAATTAATAAGATGATATGCATGATAACTTGCATTTATAAAAATGAATAATCTTTTATATCAAACGATCACGTTGAGAAAAAAGCTCTATTTTTTAAATTCCTAGATTACTTAAAGAACTTCTAGTTTTGAAGGTTGAACTAATATATAAGGTTACATGAAAAATAAAGAAAAAGAGGTAAAGAAAAACGGAAAAATATGTACAGAAAAATTAAGACACCTACACTAAATTCATTCCCCGTGGTATTGACCCACTAACTCACTTATTATCATACACAATTGTGGCTAATAACACTAATGTAGATAACTACCTCGTCGGTTAAGTGACAACCCAAAACCGCATTGTACAATAAGTTGTTAACTTCCATAATTATTAGACAATCGTCCTTCATCACTCAGTGAAAAAATTAAGAGCAAAGTGAGGCCTAAGACATTGGCCTTACCATCTACAGGGCCATGGTACCCGGCAATATCATAAGGAACTTGGCATGAAGTTTCAAACACTATTGAATTATGATTTATCTCTATGTGACCAGTCGGTATAAAACATGTACAAATGTACTTTCTTTAAAATATGGATGGCCTATAGAGAGACAATCAATTTTTTAGTTTTTAACAATAGCTCAAAAACAAGTCAGCTGGAAACTCACAATGCACCCGGCTCCAGATTGAATGCGGACAGAACCATCCATAGATTTGTGCCGAGACCAAACAGCATGTTGAAAACGACACTGAAATCAAGCAAGCACCATCGTTGTTATTTACAGCAAAACATATTATAGAGTATAGCTAGCAAGAAGGCAAATGAAAGCATGATTTCATGTGACATATATATACTTACACTGATAAATAACCCCTCTGATTAGAATAGGTTTTCTACCGCAGGGAACAGATGTTATATCCCTCCCACAGTATAGATTTCAAAGCTCTGCCAAATATGAATGAGGATCCTACAACATTTTTGCACGTCAAAAGAAATGTTAAGATTCCATGTAACAAAATAAGGGTATTTTTATGAACTTACTATGAAATGTATTATTATTATTATTATTATTATAATTAAAATAATAGCAATAAAATGCATAAATGTGCAGTTATCATGCACAGATCAGTAACAAAATAAAACAAATGAAAATTTTCATTTTCAACAAAAGAAAAAATCAAAGAGAAATAACATCTGAAACATAAAAGAAAACAAAGAAACTTACAGCTCGAACAGAGCACTTCTAGAATAACTAGCAAACAAGACATCGCCCAAAGAGGAGTTTCCTATCACAGTCACGGGGACGAAATTGAGGCGGCGCCGTTATTTTTCTCAATGATGACCTTGAAAATATCATCCAGGAAACAATTTTAGTAGACACTTTAGGACAAGATTGCAAATTAATCTCTCTCAGGTGTATGCAGTTTTCTACCACCAGCCTGATTCCCTTCTCTGTGGCATGATAACAATGTTCCAGGTCAAGTTGTAGAAGCCGAGGGCAAATCTTTGAGATTGCATATAGTGCTTCACCACCAATTCTTGAATTTGATAAGTCCAACACCTCCAGTTTGGAAGCTTCGACGTCGGTCCAAGATAGCTTAGCTTGTGGGCAGAAGGCATATTTTAAATGCCTAATATTACAACATGTCTTTAACACATTAACAATACATATGTCATCGCAAGAGCTCAAATCAAGAAGCTGCATATTAGGAAACATAAAAGAAAACATGGTGATGTCTTTACCTTCCAATTGTGAATTGTAAGCCAAATGGAGAGACTTCACTTGATGGTATACAACCAAATCCACCAAAGATGGTCTTGAACCAATTCCAATTTTTGTTGACTCCATATGGATCTCAGTCAGCAAAGGACAATTCTTAAGGAGTGCAAATAAGGCTGCATTGTTGAGCTTGTCACAACCATTGAGGTTTATAGACACCAAATCACCAAGAAATACACACAAGTCAATGAAACTTTGAACATTAAAAAATTTTGACTCAAAGTTTCGAAGATCTAGATGCTGCAGAGATCGACACCTTGACAAGAGGTGAGAGATCCCAGCATTTGTATGTCCGAAGCATTTGTGGAGGACAGGTTTCCTCAAAGGAAGAGCTTCAAGTGCTAGTAAGCAAAGCAGCTCGTCAGTGATGAGTGAAAAGGAGAAATCAAGACAAGTTAATCCCTTCAAACTCAGCAATGATACAATGAAGTATGAAGTAATATCCTTACGGCATGTAAGAGAGAAAGAATTCAAAGTTGGTCTCTGACAGATTGCAGAAGCAAGACCAGCACGTGTTAGGAAATGGCATTGGAACATAACCACCTCTTGTAGAAAGACACAGTTGATACACAACTGAAAAAAGGACGAGTCATTTAAGTAGAAATGACCAGAGAGATTAATCTTGCGAAGTTTTGAAAGCTTTTGAGTGAGAAGCTTTAAAGCATTATTATAGTGGTCGTTGTCATCGTGGATGATTATTTTAGGGAAACTGATATCCAATTGTTGGAGGAAAGGGAAAGAATCGGCAATGAAGGATATGTGAGTGTGGTGTAGAGAGCCGATGTTGGAACATGTGAGAGAGGTCAAGGTTGATGATATGGTGGTGTTTTTGAGAATAGTTTGGAACCCTAACGTGGGGAAGGTGGGGTGGTTAGAGAGGTTAAGAGGTGTGAGGCGGGAGAGGGAAACAGAACGGGGGATTCGAGAGAGAAGCATGTTTAGGTCACCGCGGAAGCATGAGAGGTCAAGTGAAGTAAGATTTGGGAACCTTTAGAAGAGGCGAGAGAAGGGTGATGGATTGTAGATTAATGTGACGGAATGCACAGAACCGTTTGTGACGTCGAGTAGCTGTTTGGATACAAGGGATAGAGTCTCTAAATAATGCTTACCCTCGTCGACGCTATAGTTCTCGTTGTTGAGGAGTTTCGATGACACATATTCCCAGCAATCATCATCCAGTAAACCTGCTCCTGCAATTCTTTTTCTGGAAGTCATTTCTTTCTTCTCCGTAACCCTAAACTCGATTCTGTGGATTGTGTTTCTTTTCTTTAGCCCAGAGTTAATTGGATTGGAGTATATTATATACTAGTACCTAGGTTCTGTTCATAAATCGTGGAAAAACAAAACCACCTCAGTCCTGTATGTCAAAAATATGTCGGCTTATCTTTTATAATAATAATAATAATAATAATTACCTGGGCTACTTATTTGCACATGTTAAACTTGCGCATATTATAAAGTTGCTTTTATATAACTGCAAATAATTTTGTAATTTGTTTACATATTAAAGTTTTTTGTGTAATTATCGCAGCTGCAAAGATGATAGATATGCATGAAGACTCTGCCATGATTATCATTGATAGTGGACGTGAAATCGCTAATAATGTGGACCATCACAATATTGTGCAATCTTTAGAGCCTTATGAAGGAATGAAGTTTGTATCATTTGAAGATGCAAAGGATCACTATACAAGGTATACAAGGAATGGAGTTTTGATGCAAAGACATCTTTCATTTCACCCTCTGGTTCTCTGGCGATTACAAGGCATGTCCTAGATGTGAAACAATTAGGGTGGTGCCTCTGCTGCTCCAAGTCAACGATGTCTTTGCAGCCTACAGAGGAATGACAAGATCTAAGACTCTAAGATCTCTAAAAAACGGATTCTCTTAAGCATATGAACGGAACTGGTGATTGAGACGGAGACCGAGACAGATAGGCAAATTAGAGACACATAGGTGAATCAGTAACGAAGTCTTGAGACATAAATCCAGAAAACGCAAATTAGAGAGAGACAAAACATAGAGCAAATAAGGACAGCACGCACATGAGCTGAAATGTGAATTGGAAGCCACCTTCAGTATTATTTGTTTCATTTACTAAATGAAAAGAAAACAAGTCTAAAACTCAACATTGAAGTTCTCTATTAATCATTAGGATCACTATATTATGTGACAAATATCAATAGTAGCAAGCAGCAACATAACATATAAGCCAACCATTTACACTATACAAAATTATTTATATTCAATTCCAATAACATATGACATTAACCACGAATATTACATTCATATATTCTACATATACCTCACTCAAAAAACCAGCAACATTTCCATGGCAATCTGGAATCCTAAGGAGTTGCTCAAGATAGAATTTAATGTGTTCTTGTCTCACCAAGTGATTGAATTGAACTATTGAAGTGTTCCACTTGCATTGAGACAACAAGTTCAGCTTCTACCTTGTATAATTTACATTGTGAGACTAGTTATTTTGATTAGGACCTACAGTTGTATTTACAGAAAGACTAAATATATGTGCACATTCAAGCCTCACCATATAGCACATCACAACACTATATATGAATACACAATACATAATCAGATTGGAAACTAAAACAAACACTTATCATATACAAAATCTGCATTAAATTTAACACCAAAGAATATCATAAAATGTGTGGCCGGCAAAGTTTCTGTGAACTCTGACACTAAACTTAATAACTATAACGATAAAACAATTGAAGAAGAGGAATATGTCAATGCCCATTGATATAGAAAAACATCCAAAAGTAACCCACGATCGAATGGAATGACGGTTATTTTCTATTTCTTTTTATTAATTTTAATTTAGTTTAATTGTTTTAAAAATAGTTGACGTGACAATTATTAACCTTTTAATTGGTTGTATGTGCAAAACAGTTTTGGACACACCACAATTAAACAACTCTTATAATATACAAATTTTGTTATACTTTTATATTTTCAATAAAAGGTAATGGAGTGTTTATATATTCTTATGTTCCCGTGTCACTCCCTTGTTAATTTTATTTTACCCTTGTTTTTTATTTTCTAAAATTTATTTTCTATTTAGTATAAAAATATCACCAAATTATCTTTTGATCCAAATTTTTAAATAATGTTTAATTATTTATCACTGTTTATCTTTTAGCATCATAATTGAATTTAAATTTTAACTATAAAATAATTTAATTCAACAAGTTTAATTTTTTAAATATTGTTTTTGTCTTGAAGAAGTCAAACTAGACCATTAAAATTGAAATCGAAGATAATCGAACCTGAAACTTTGAGAAAAACATACTCCAAGTTCCAACCCAACACCTATTTTATTATTTTTTTTAATTCATTATGCACATGTGCTACAACAATTTATAATTAAAATAGTTATTTTTATGTAGTAAATAGTTCAACAAATGACATCTAAATTATTATTATAAACTCTCAGTACGAATATCATAACTTTGATGTTTGCTCCATTAATTAAATATGCTAGTATTTTATCTATTTGCAGGAGTTAACCTACCCACTTTACACCCATGGCGAGTTTTATCTATGCATATCAACTTATATTTTTGACATCCCTAATAATTGCTACATCACTAAAAAAATTGTAAAGGTCTGTTTTTTTATGCATTAATTGGATACCATTTACGTGCAACAATAGAGACTAATCCATGGAATGTAGTAGGACCACAGTGAATGACAAAACTCTTCTCACGATATTTAACAGTGTTGCATTCCTAGGTTTGAAATCGAACCTAATAAGTAATAACTCATGACCTCTGACTAGGCTGAACGTAGACATGGCAATGGGGCGGGGTGGGGACGAGTTTTAAATTCCCCGTCCCCATACCCGATTCTCAATTACTTACCTGTTACCTTACTCATATCCAATGGGGATGAGAAATCGAACGCTAGCTCCGTCCCCAACGGGTTCAGGTATCCCCAATCCATCACCGTCCCCGCATTGAATAATTTTTTTTAAAAAAAAAAAGTTTTTTTACCACCCCTAGAGAAATGTTGTAATGCATTATCCAGCAATATGCTCACTTTAACATTTGTTAGACCGGTTGACTTAGTTGCTCCTTTAAATATCAATGATAGTTTTTCTAACACGGCAATTATCAAACAAAATAACAAGACATATAAACATAAAGTAATTTTCAGCATTCGGGACAGATTTGCGTATGGGTTCGGGGTGGGTACCTATATACCTGTTACGCATCCCATACCCGTGTTTTTGAAATCAGGGAAAACCCGAACTCATAACCATACCCAATCAAAATGGGGAAAATCCATCAAAATGGATTTGGTTCGAGCGGGTAACCACGGGTATGGGCTTTGTTACCATGCCTAGCTAAAAGTGACATCTCATCCAAATACACTTAACTAACATTATATGTAGTATTCTAATGGTGGGTCAATCCAATATAAATATTACTCATAATATATATTTGGCTTAAATGCTCAATTGGTCCCTTAAGTATTTATTTGGTATCGCTTTGGTCCCTTAACTAAAAAAAAAGATTGTTTGAGTACTTTATCTTTATCTCTGTTACCTGTTTTGGTCCCTTCCGTTAAATAAATTCAAAAAAACGTTAGGGTTTGTACAATCATCATCTTCATTCAACTTCTTCATCATCTTCCTCATCAACCTTCATAAAAAACTCAGCAAAACAAATTCAACATCTTTTCTTCATCTTCTTTTCATCATCATCATCATCTCTTCTTCAACAAATACAAATCCAAAAACCCATTTTTGGATCCAAACCAAAAATCCAATCTAATCTATCATCATCATCATCACCACTACCTTCACAAAAACCAATTTTCAGATCTAAACCCATCATCATCATTCCTTAAAAAAAACAACCCATTTTCGGATCTCAACTCATCATCACCAATCCTTCACAAAAAAGCTTCCATCTCCAGCCAACCCCTCTGCAATCAAACTCTGTTGCAAATTCATCTTCCATTCCATCTCCCACCTGCGTCGATTACATGGCGAAGAGAGAGAAAAATAAGTTCAAGAAAAGCTCCAAAGCTCTCAAACATTTGATTCATTCTCGTATCAGCTTTAAGGATTTTGAAGGAAGCTTTTTTTTTTTCCAACTAAACGAGGAGGTTAAGTGGGAAGATATTAATACTAGAACTTCCTTCCATGAATTCAAAATTCTAGAGCCTATGGTTGATGAGTCACGTGAATTAAAAAGAAGTGGTGATTTGAGCTTGAATAGTCACGCCACCTTGCCTTTTATTTATGGTTTTGGAATAAAATTTGGATTTTTGTTTATGGTTTTTGTTATGAAATTTGGATTTCTTGTTGTTTATGAAGTTCTAGATTTGTGTATGAATTTTATGAGTTTCTAGGTTTTTATCTTTATGTTGTTGATGGTGTTCTTCATATTTTTCAGAAATTGATGAATACAAATTCCAGCCAATGACAAAAAGACACTTCTACAAACCCTAACTTTTTTTAATTAAACTAACGAAAGGGACCAAAACATATCACAGAGATAAAGATAAAGTACTCAAACGGTCTTTTTTTAGTTAAGGGACCAAAGTGATACCAAATAAATACTTAAGGGACCAATTGAGCATTTAAGCATATATATTTATATCTATATGAAGACTTGACAACATTTCATTCATGATCCGCGAGACATGACCATCGGTCTACTCACATAATGATTTTTATGCTTTAATGTATACCAATTCACAATAAACCTTGACTAAGGATACTTTAAGAATAATGTTCTTATAATTTGTTGGATATTTGTATGTTGACTTCACTTTTGCCTAAAACAAATATTCAAGTGAGATGTTGGACACGATGTTTCAACATCCTGGCATGGTTCAGTGTGCCCTGTACCTTGCCTTGTTTTACGCATGTGTCTATTTATTTAAGGAATCCACGCCTTATTTCTTGTTGGTCAAGCTGCGTGTTTTTAGTACAGAATCAGAACATTTGTTATTTTCTGAAGGAGTGTTATCTACTAAGAAAACTTTGGATGTGCACGAAGATGTTCCTAATGATGTGCCTACATATTATGACTTTCCTTATTTGGTTCTGATTGATGTGAAACGGATCACCGTTTGTTTGTGAGTTGTTCTGAAGCCCAACAAGACTCTATGACTCGTATTGCTTCAGTATATAAACAAGACTACAAGACCTAATTCATGATCCAAGCCGTCATTTGAAGAATAGACCTTTTAGGGTTTTGAGTGTGTTATTTGTGAGCCTTTCGTGTATCATCTTGATGCATGCTTAGGATTGTGTTTGAGTTGTAATTTGTTCACTACTCTAAAGCTTTTAAGCAAAGAGCTAGGTAGTTTGTGTACTACACCAAAGTTGTGAAACACGGTTGTAGGTAGTTTGTTTTGAAGGTAACTTCATCTTTGATTGTGTCTGTAAACTGAGAATCACAGAGGCTGTGATTGTTTGTAGGGAGTGAGATGAGATCTCAGATCTAGGAGTTCCTAGGTTGAAGTCAATACGGGTAAGCCCGTGTAAACGAGGAGTTTGCTGAGAGCTATTGAATAAGGACTACACTAGTGGATTTCCTTCCTGGCTTGGTAGCCCCCATAGTAGGTGACGTTGCACCGAACTGGGTTAACAAACTCACTGTGCCATTATTTTCTTGTCAGTTATCTTGTTTTATTTTGTTTATGTTTTTTAGCTTAATGTTCTAAACATTTCATACGACATCTGTTATCTGTGACTGGTGTTGGAACATTGCTTAGAACATCTTAAGTCTAACGTGCCAGAATTTCATATTAATGGAGTCTCACAATTAATTCTTACTTAATGTTCAATTAAATGAACTAATTATTATAGAGACTTTGTTAGTTTGAAACAAAACAAAATTATTAAAGAAATATCTTATTTTATATATATAAAAGTCCAAATTCAATCAATATAGATTTACTATTAGAGGTTACTTGAACAATACAATGATTCTATTTTTTAATTAGTGGAACGATGGTTTTTTCATTCGCTGACAAATTATCGACCTTTATACCAAATTGGATATAACTACAGTGAGACTTAACTCTTTATGAGATGAATGAACCATAACGAGCCTTTATTTTGGATCAAAGGAACTATAATGAGCCTTAACTTTTTATCAGTTAAATTGTGAATTAATTTTTTGACAAAGGTTCAACTTTTCTTTTGCATTAGGCAACTCAAAATGAAACGCAACATACAATCAATTAAAATAGAGTAAATTAGACTCTCATCCTCTAAAAGAAATTTGAATTACACTCTCCTCCCCTCTTAAGCTCAACAATGATTTAAAATTTATTCTTGAATGTATAAACTACAATGAGACTTAAATAAAGATAAGTCAAATTGCGGTTATCACATTGACCGAAAAAGGTTCGACTTCTCCTGAATTGGATGATATATTTTAAAAATTGTTAAGGAATATATTTTGTATTTATTGTAATGAATTTTTTTTATCATATCTAATTTTTGTTTAAATATAGTTATTCCATTTTATAAATACACATGTCTTTCCTATCATGATTTTATTTAATTTTCTCTTATACTATACTACTAAATAATTTCTAGTATCTTTCAAAAAAATTTCTAGTATCTTTTTTTCTTTCCTTTATCTTTCTTTCATCAATAAAAAAAATGTAAAGAAAGTAGAGAGCAAGTTGTATCTATTTATAATTTTGAGGAAATAAAAGTGAATTATATATTTCTCTGAGACTAAATTAGGTCTTAGAATTTTTCTCAAAAACTAAAATGAGTCTTAATTTTTTTTTAACTTGTCAAAAAAAAATTGTTTAGGTTTATAACATTTAGGGGGATGTATTGGATTAGGATTCTAAGGGATTTTAAAAGACTTTTTAATTATGAAAAAGTCTTGTGGTATTCAATCAAAACTCTTTGCAATTTAAAAAAAGTCTTGTGGTATTCAATCAAGACTCTTTGTCATTTTAAAAAAGTCTCGAGGTATTCAATCAAGACTTTTCATCACTTAAAAAAAGTCTCATAGTATTCAAAATCATTCAAATTTCGAAGGATTGTTTAATAAATTGGATTTTGATGGATTTTGTGGGATTTTCTAGTGAAATTTTAACAAGAAAAAGTCTTTTATGAGGACATGAGATTTCTTGAGATTGTTTTTCTCTTAAAAG
>Ga0228711_1006695_pt1 | contig 16972 bp, 8 predicted proteins | sample MedpolnodulmetaG_2_FD_177996 | JGI IMG/M metagenome (GOLD analysis project Ga0228711, IMG submission 177996) | Root nodule microbial communities from Medicago polymorpha collected in Santa Monica, California, United States - brown nodules | ecosystem: Host-associated > Plants > Roots > Nodule...
TTTTTTTTTTTGAGGGAAGTTCTCATTTACTTGGAAACTAAATTGATAATAATTAATTAACTCTAGATTAAATTACAAACTTAGGATCCAAAACTTCAACTGAATCAGAAGCTTTTTGAAGACTCAACAACATTCTCCTTCCAAGCAGCACCAGAATCACTTGAAAGGTGAAAACTAATCATACAGCACGAATCACATTCACTGTTAGTTCAATTCATCATCTTAACTCCTACTTTATTGGAATTGTTACTTTTGTTTTCCCTTTTTGGTTGTTAGTGATTCATCACTTAATTTTGTAAATTTTTGTTCTTTTTCAGTTTTTATAAAATGGGTTGTTTCTATTTTCCGTTATGGTTGATTTTGTATGCTACTTTATGCTGTATCTAAATGAACTGTAGTTATTTGCATATGATTTTCATATCTTGTTTAACTAAGATCCACCTTATTTATTTAGTTTATCACAAAATTAATGCATGACTAATATGATATGATAAAGAAGAAAGATTTCATTTTTTTATTGAGTTGTGATCTTGAGATGTGTGATAAGACTAAATGGGATATGATTAGACATGACAACATTAGAGAGGGTTGGGGAAGCACCTCTGGTAGAAAAGATTGTGGAAAGTGGAAACTAAGCTTATGTGGTTTCAGCATGTAGAGAGAAGACCTGTAAATTCTGTGGTAAGGAGAGTAAATCAGATAGAGGGTAGTCAAACTACTAGAGGAAGGGGAAGACCGAGAAAAACTATAAAAGAAACTATTAAGAATGATATAGAGATTAATGAGTTGGAGAGAAATATGATACATGATATATGATAGAACATTATGACTTTGTTTGATCCATGAAGCCGATCCGACTTAGTAGGATAGGACTTGGTTGTTGTTGTGATCTTGACTTATAGTTTTCCTTTGGAGGGGTGCCCATGATTGGAGAGAATACTTATTACTAATTACCATCAATTGAAATGAATGAAGGAATTGAAATGAAAGGGAAAAGAAAATGGATTCTACTTTAAAGCTATATTGTTTATTCAGAATCGAAGTAGCTGTTTGTTCAAAGCTATATTGATGTAATTTTCATTAGAAATAGAAGTGCTATGGAGTTAGGCAAGGAAATCGTGCGGTGATTTGCAAATAGGAAGTCCTTGTTAATTAGTCTGTTTGATGTATGATATATATGGTTTTAATCTTTTCTGGTATCTAGAGCTTGACTGTGCTTCAATGGTTATGCTGCTTTTAATGCTTATTAGTTATTGTACTTACAAAGTCACTGTTCTGCTTTATAGCTTAAAGAAATAGATGCAGTTACTATTCCTTTTTTTCAACTCAAAGGCATGGAATTAAGGAGATCCACATGGCTTACATATGATGGTTCAAAGGAATTTATTGTGTTTGGTATATTCAATTAGAAGTAGAACTAGGTCTAGGATTCATCACCACTGCCTAGTATATATTTGAATATACTAGGTTATTTTTTTCTTTGATGATGAATCTGTAATATGCTCCTTAATTTCAATACGTTGAAGTCTTTTGCTGACATGGCTAGTCTGGACTGCTTTGCATTTGAATCAGGTCACAGATTCTTGCTTTCTAAATTTATCTTCATGGCCAGCAATGATACAAATGAGCCCTTACTATTGAGATCACGGGACACTGTGGCTCAAAAGGCTAAAGGACGATTAAACCAAAGAAGGCTCCTCCGTTCTAGAAGTGCTCCTCACACAGATCCTGCTCCTTTGTTGATAAACGACAAAGAATCGATTCCCCTTTCTGAGACCATATTTGGGAATCTACATTCAAGCTTTAAAAAAGTGGCTATTATCCTTATGGTCTATTTAGGTGTAGGAACTTTAATCTTCTACCTTGTCAGGAACCAGATCAAGGGAATGAAAACAGAGAGATTTCTTGATGCCTTATATTTTACAATTGTGACAATGACCACGGTTGGATATGGTGACCTTGTTCCCAATAGTGACCTTACAAAACTACTTGCATGCGCTTTTGTTTTCTCCGGAATGGCGTTGATGGGACTAATCTTAAGCAAAGCAGCAGATTACTTGGTTGAGAAGCAAGAAGTTTTGTTAATTAAAGCCATGCACATGCGCCAAAAAGTTGGTCCAAGTGAAATTTTAAAGGAGCTTGAGATCAATAAAACAAGATACAAATTTTTTCTTGTCTTTTTCCTTCTTTTGATTCTCATGATCCTGGGGACAATCTTCTTAGTCAATGTAGAGAAATTGGAAGTTATTGATGCCTTTTACTGTGTTTGTTCAACAATTACAACTCTTGGTTATGGAGATAAAAGTTTCTCTACTCAAGCTGGAAGAATATTTGCAGTGTTTTGGATACTAACAGGTACCATTTGTTTAGCTCAGTTTTTCCTCTACATGGCTGAACTAAACACCGAAAGCAGACAAAAGGCACTTGTCAATTGGGTTCTTACAAGGAAAATGACCAATTATGATTTGGAAGCTGCAGATCTTGATGAGGATGGGACTGTTGGGTTAGCTCATCATTCTTTCAAAGTCTCGCACTCTTATTTATTGTTAACAGTTTATTATAACTACTCCCTCATCTAATTTTATTTTTCGTTTAAGTTAATGCCAAAGGTCTAAACCTAATGGACTTTCATCTCATGTTACTCTAGTTTTTTTCTTCGAGGCTTGTCCTTGACGGAGTTAGGCAGTGTGCCTACCTGTTAAGAATCGGTACAGATTGTTAGATCACGTTGGACTTTGATACCATGTTACAATATTTAGCACAAACCCAATTAGACAGTTAAGAATCGGTACGGACTGTTAGATCATATTGGACTTTGATACCATGTTACAATATTTAGCACAAACCCGATTAGAGGATTCATCATCCAATGGGTCAAAGCCTAACGGCCTTTCACCTCACCTTGCTTATAAATCCTCTTAGTCTCACTGTTTTATCCGATGTGTGACTTCTATTTTTAATGGTTATACTCCTTTTCATAGTAAAATAGTGCTAATATTTTTCTAACTAGAATACCCTTTATTCTAATGAGTTAGGTAGAATGACTACTAAATAGAGAATAAGTTGAGATACAAATTTATGAGGGTATCATTGAAAGAAATTTAGAGGGGTAACCTTGGTGCAACTGGTAAAGTTGTTGTCATGTGACTGGAAGGTCACGGGTTCAAGTCCTGGAAACAGCCTCTTGTGTAAAAAACAGGGTAAGGCTGCGTACAATACACACAAACCTTATTTGTGGAACAGTGAAAGGTAAAATGAGATGGTGGGAGTACCAATGGTTTAAATATATGTTTTCATTTGTTTGAATATCTTTGGTTTTATTGTTGACAGGGCTGCTGAATTCGTTATTTATAAGCTCAAAGAGATGGGGAAGATTAGTCAAGAAGATATAACCCTTGTGATGAAGGAGTTTGAAGAGCTTGACATTGATCAGTCTGGTACACTGTCTGTTTCTGATATAACACTTGCTCAATCGTCTTAAACCAACATTATACACGCAAAATTGTTTGAGTCGTTCTAGTTTTGGACTACAATGACAAAATGCACAATGAGAATGGAAAGTCTGAAATTTTATGAAAAGGTGCAAATTTCCCGGATAGTCTCGGATTCTTGCAATTTGATACTCACAGTTTGAAACCTTATACCAGTGTGATGAAGTGAAAGTGAGGGAGTTACTGATTGTGGCCTGGCCATAGACATGCATTCATGTGTATAACAAACTATGAAGTTTTTGAGTTTGAACTTTTTGAGTTTCCATGCTTGTTTTCAAATCAATAGCCTACACAACTTACTTTACATGCCGAATTCGTGGTTAATTGTTTGTAAATGATCTGCATTGGATATAAAATAAAAATTACTCGATACGAAAAATATTATATTCATCACTTTTGCTGTTGTTTCATGAAATCGAGCTCAAAGTAAGGCTCCTGTGATTGCCTTTGATTCTATTTCAGAATCTCACGAAGCAATTTCTTGGTATATTACTTTTTTTCCTATTTATTTTCAAGTTTGGTGTATGAGTTAGAGAATACCATGGAAATTTCATCCCGGCAAGAATAGCCTTTCAATTAGACCAGTATTAAAGGCACACCTTGTGCTTTCGGGATTGCGTTGTTTGTGTTTATAAAATTCTATTTTGGCTTGTTAAAAAAATAAAATAAGACCAGTATTAATTCTACATTTTGGTCATTTGAAATTTGTGTGTGGCCCAATTTAATCCCTAATAAAAATAAAACCTAAAATAGTCTCTGACATTTTCATTCCTGAGACAAAGCAATCTCTTACCCAATATAATAGAAGGACTAATTTGTCTCCGATATGAAAATGTCGGGGACTTTGACTCTTATTTTTAACATGGGCTAAATTGGACCGCGTGACATTATGAGTCTTCAATCTATATTTTAAGCTCTTAAACCCAATAAATTTTATTGGTGAGTTGATCAACAGAACTATTTCATATTTGATTCAAGCATGTGGAGATCCAAATCATTTTACTACAAGAAATCACTATAAGTTTGAGTGGTTTGAAGTACAAGAAATCATATTTGGTGAGTTTGAGTGGTTTGATCCATTCCAATGGTAATTTTTTACCAATGATATTTGATATTGCAAATTTGGCAGGAATTGAGTTAATGAGAAGAGTTTGATGGGCATACATAGATAATATAAAATAATTTTACATTATCATCCAGTAAAAAACCATCAATAAACCATATCATACATCCAATCTCAAATCATTTTTGTGATTTGACGAAATCTAATATACTTGTTGGATGTAAATGACAAATTAGTTTACAATGTCGGTTTATCTCCTATTTTATCTATTGATAAACAACCTATTTAATTGAAATAAATGGTTGATTACTTGATTAAGTTATTTTGTCAAAAACATAGTTGATTACTAGTTTGTTTGTTTCTACGTGCTACCTAACAAACGCATTGGTTACCTAACAAACACATATTCTTGGTGATAAAAATTTCAGCTCTTGCATTTTAGTGTCCGTTTGGTTTGGAGTTTGCAACCACAAACGCACATCTGCGGGATTTTCAAAGCAAAACTGTCGTGATTTCTAAAAGCTAGCATTTGAAGCTTTTAGGTTAACATAGTGACTTGTCGTAGTTTTGTGGAAAACATGGTTTGCAAAACGCATAAGCAAACAAGCACTAAGTTTCCTACACTCGTTTTAACACTTTATTTTCTTTTCATCTGTCTTTCTATTACATTACCAACAATTTTCTTTTAGTTTATTTGTATGGATGAATCTAGGACAAATGGATAGATTGGCCGGCTTACATACATGGCATCAGTCCTCTAAACAATAATAGAGTAAGTAACGGATAGATGCCATCCAACACTGAATATGGATGTCACATGATGCTTGTACGATCTTGACCCAAAAGGAATATTAGTGTACGATGGTTCCCATAAGTGTTATTGTTTTCAATTAAAAATTGCATTATTTTAACCTATGTTTTGATTAAATTTGACTTCTTTCGCAAGAAGACAAACATGTGCAGTTAATAGTTAATTGCAACATTGATTTTTATTGGTTGATAGTTACTACATTGATTGTTTTGTCCAAAACTAAACGAGCACTTGGACTTGGCAAGGCAACCAATATAGAGAAAGTTTAGTAAAATAAAAACGAATAGGGAGAAAGTGTCGGTTACAATATTTGTAACTGAGAGTGTGACATGTGGTGTACTGTTGAAGTGCATAATTGATATTGTTCACAAAATCCAATACAATGAGATAATCACAAAACCGATCTAAATTACATCTCAAATGGTCCGCTATCAATGAGAATACTTGATAATTGTTCAAAACATCAAACTGCAAACATGTTATCATAAAACCGATTCAAACTGCACTGTGACCATCCTATCATATATCATATTGACTGTAATCAATGAATTCAACGCTGATTGTTATATGATCATCCTATCATATACCTTAATAGTCACTTACTATGGATTATTTTCACGAATATAATGTTCAATTATTCATCATCAAAGAACCACATTGGTTATTATACCACATTGCATCTTTTGAAGACAAATTGCCCAATTTGTAGCTGTCGTCAATCTTCAATCTCTTCAAGTATCAAATTCCTATTATGCATGACCATTTATCTATTTAAAAAGTTTTCCTGCTAGTACAAAAAAAGAATAAAAATACCCTGCCACAGTCTACAAATGGATGAAAAGGACACCCTGCCACACCCGCAACGCCATATGAAAAACTAGTTCCAAGAGTGTGTTGATTTTCTCAAATTCAAACCTATTTTCAACAAAAAAAATCCAAACTTTTAATAAATCCTTTTAGTGTAAACATTCGACTTAAATTTATTTTTCATTCCATTCTTAACTTAAAACATAATTTTAGTACTTCCATGTCAAAATCCAAAGTTTTAGTCATCAGTTTCACAAATTTCATTCTAGAACTCAGTTTGAGACTAATTTTATTATGGTGTGTCACATTTTTTTATGGATTCTAGCGGCATAAATTTACACTTGATTAATTAATTTGAATAAAAAGTAGCAGTAGGATTTTTAGTCCAAAAGAGTAATATTTATCATCAGGAGAAAATGCATATCAAATGTGGTTGAGGTTTGACAAACCATGTAAGAAGTTCGTGAGGCATTTGCTATGCATCTTCTTGTGACGATAAGCTCGTTGGACTAACCAATAAACACGTCGGCAATCGCTAAATTCAAAATCCAAAATTCACAAAACTTTAGTGTTTTGTGTTGGGGCCTAAATTCAAAATTTATTATTTCACAACAACGTTAGTGTTTGAGTTAATTCGTTAGACTTTTTTTTAACCAAAAATATAGAATAAAACTAATTTCTACATAAATAGATGATAAAATGGCGTCTCTATTTTTTTTTCTTTCTATTTCCGCATTCTTTCAATGAAAAAAAAAAATCCACAAATCAAAAGCTATCATCTCTAGTCTCTACCCAAAATCAATTTTTTCGTTAAGAAAAATAATAGAAAAAAATATGTAATTAATAATTTCAATCCGTCAACACTAGTTAATACAAATTCACAAGTCAATCATAAAAAAGTAACAGGATAAATAAAAACTACTAAGATAATGATGATTATATTATATTGAGAGGAAAAAAAAAAGAGATTAAACTAACTAGAGAAATAGTAATTATAGAGTTGAATTAGAGTACATAAAAGATACACATTACACAATCAGTTGTTTCACTCTCAACCATCGATCTAGATCGGACGGCTGATAGCTGTAATCCTTGTGACGCTAATCGGCCTTGTAGTTGTTGTGAAGATCCAGCTGCGATTCATGGTCACCAGCAACGTAATCAAGAAGACCCTTATGAATTGAAGCATCAGTTTGAGGTAAAGGAGAAGTTTTTGCAAAGACAAAGACAAGGGCAAGGACAAGTGCTGTGGAGAGAAAGAGTGGCCAAAAATAGGTGAAAAGGGTCACCAATTTAGGAGCCATAGCTATGAGAGAAAATAGGGTTATGCATAATAGTAGTGCTGCTATGAAATGGTATCTTAGTTTTAGAAGCTTTTCTGGGATCTTCATTAGTGAAAGTGAGTGTGAGGTATGACACTGGTTGAGGTTGAGGTTGAGTTTGAGTTGAGGTTGTTGTGTCACTTGTGTTTTGTGTTTGTTTGTTTTTCTGTGTTTAGATTTACTAGATTAGATTCTCACTCACTCACTAACTGTTCTTTTCTTTAGATTTTTTCCACTTTCCATTTCCACCGTTTTCTGTATTTTTTATTATCTCAAATGGGCAGAATGGTTCAAAATTAAGATAGCATTTTGCTTTGTATTCACGTGTCTATAGTACTTTGTAGTTTATACCACCGTAGAGTTTCTATAAAATAATACAATTGGTGTTTAAATAATAATTATGTTGATCAAACAAAATAATTAGTTTCAAGTAGTTAATGAACTCCATTAAAATACTACCTTAGAGTTTTTATTTATAAATGAAACACTTTTTGTTTAACTTTACTTACTTCTTAGTTGAACTCTAAATTACGAGATTACCAAGACCTTTTTCGTTGCAAATATGAGGGTTAACACTAAAAAATGTTGAAACTAATTTAAAGTTACGCAAAATGTGTTGTGTACACCAAATACTATTGGAGTGGGGTTTTTACACCTTAAGACAGAGAGAAAAAAGAGTGATATAATAAATGTAATAGATTGATGATGTAATATATAAAGAAAAATAGATATAAAATGTAATGGTGCTTAGTGTAAGAAAATAAAATAAACATGTGTAAATATCGTTGTTATAAAGTTATTGGGTTTCAATGAGTAATCGAGAACACCTAAATTTGATCAATAATAGAGATGTCCAGAGTTGGAGGATTGGTTTTGACCAAACATGTTGCTTCAACAAATCAATTTCTTTTGTAAAGGCCAAAAGAATAATATATTTTATACAATAAATACATCTTGTGATCTTTTAAATTTGATAAAAATATCAGGTTAGTCTTTTAATTTTTAAATATGTCTGTGTTAACCTTTTGAGTACCTATTTAAAACTTAAAACACTTCAAATAGATGCATTAAATTAACAACTTAAATGACCTATTTGAAATTTTTAAAAAAAAAACTTAAATGACATATTGAAAACTTAAAAAAACTTAACAAACTTAAAGGACCGTGTCGGTATTTTTGTCAAACTAAAAGGCACAAAAGAGACATTTTACCTATTGTATATTAAAATCACATAATCAAAGCATTAGGAATGCTAGGATTAAAATGTTACATGTTAACAATTCAACCCAAACAAGCGTATATTTAAGCGCAACGGAAAAACGTTTGATGATAGTTTTAATAAATATATGAGATGAGAAGTAACTTTTTAAACACATCTTTCCTCGTAGTTTTTTTTATAACAAAGAATTAGAGTCTCGTGTTATGAGTTATGATTCTCTCCATCTAATAGATGTTTCTAATGCAGAAAGATCTTTGGACATCTTTTCTCAAAAGTTAATTTCTAGACACTAATTTCAAAATTATACTCATAGTAAAATAGTATTCCCTCCGTCTTAAATTATATGACGTTTTTAACATATTAACAAATATAATTAATTTTGTGGAAAATATATATTTTGTTTAGGTATGAAAAATATACATTATGAGTTGTTTCGCAAAATTGTTCTTTATAAATGGGATGAGAAAGATAAATTAAAAAATTGAAAGAAGATATGGTAATAAATAGTTAAAGATATAATAGAAAAAATAACATTAATGTTAAAGCGACTTATAATTTTATTTTGGACCAATCTTTTTTACAAAAACGACTTATAATTTGGGAGTTGGGACAAAGGGAGGAGCTGTTTTGAAAATTAGTTAAAAGGGGTGGGAATAGAAACTTTCCGTTTGTTTATTAGTAACAACTAACAAGCCCAAAGCATGAAAGCTCGAAAAAATGGCGCCTGTGGCAGCGAGAAGTGCAGGCGCTGTTGGCGTCGGAACCGCCATCTTCATCTCCCTCGTCGCCGCATATATTTTCTGCGACCGTCGCTGCAATCCATCCAAGAAGAAGAAGAAGAAATCAAAAAATGGAATCATTGACGCCATTGGTAACACTCCTTTGATTAGAATCAATAGTCTCTCCGATGCCACTGGTTGCGAAGTAATTAATCCCTTTTTCAATTTTTTATCTTTTTTTCTTTCTGTTACACTTATTTTTATAGTTTTTTTTTCTTTCTATAACTCTGTTATTTATTGTTTAGATTCTTGGTAAGTGTGAGTTTTTGAATCCTGGAGGGAGTGTTAAAGATCGTGTTGCAGTTCAAATTATTCAAGAGGTAACTTAACTAAACCCCTCTTTCAGTTATTGATTCTAGTTATATTATGTTTTGAAATCCTGTTTTTATCTATTTTTTCTGTATGTTCTCTTATCTATTTCTGCATAATCACTTAGTATTAGACCATGTTTGGGTAAGCAACTTAATTTGCAGCTTATAGCATTAACACTTATCATGATAAGCGGTTTTGTATATGGCTAAAAGTAATATTGATTATGGCCAAAAGTTGATTATGGCTAAAAGTGAGTTGATGGTAAAGTGGCTTATGTTTGGACACATTTATGTAAAAGTGGATTGAATGATAAATTTGAATCTAAAAATCAATTCTAGAATCGAAAGCCTCCAAATTCCTGCTTCAAGAAACAATGACTTATGTTTGGAACATTCATGTAAAAGTGAATTGAGCGAGTATGTTTGATTGTTTGGTTCCACTTTTGGAGTAGCCAAAATCAATTTTATAGGCAAAATCAGTGTGCATGTTTGTTTGATGGTTTGGTTCGAGTTCGACTTTTGGAATAGCCAAAATCAATTCTACTCATGAGTAATGAAACATGTTCAAATCAAATTTTCTTACTCTAAAATTGGAACCAAACAATCAAACATACACGAAAATAAGCTAAGAACAGTTTATGAACACGTCATAAATGTTCTCCCAAACAGTCTCTCAAGTACTTATGCCCGTGGATAAGCTCAAATAAGCCAATTCAAACAAGCCCTTTGTTTATAAAGGATTTTTTGTAAGGGAAAGTTGTAATTAGATTTTAGCCTACAAGTTCTTAATTGTATATATTAGAAGTTAATTCAAGCAAACTCTAATTTAGCTCTGGCATTTGGGAGAATTGTTTCCTTACAATCTTCTTGCCAAAAGAGGATTATCGATGTTTTGGGTCATTTCATTTTTCTTCATAGTCATTTCTCTTTATGTATTGCTATTGTATGGCTTTTGTTTCATGTTTCCTGTAATTTAATTGAGCAGGCTTTGGAATCTGGGCAGCTACGGCGAGGTGGAATAGTTACTGAAGGGAGTGCTGGAAGCACTGCAATTAGCATTGCTACAGTTGCTCCTGCTTATGGATGCAAATGTCATGTGGTTATTCCAGATGATGCTGCCATTGAGAAGGTATATATATGTTCAATGATTGTAATCAAATAACTCTACTATGCTTTGCTTTCAGTCTAGCCATAGCCTCTAAATTTTTTTACATAATTGCGTTTTGCGAGGAGCCGAGAAATATTTTCAACAAAAATGAACTTGAAATTGATCTAGATTTAAGACAAGCTAAAAAATCCTGTAGCATTTTTGGCTTCCTCACCTAAAGAGCATTTTCTTTCTCTCTGTTTTTTTTCTTTTTCCATGCTTGGTAATTTTTAAGTGGAAGAAAATGATTGAACTAATCATGAGAGGGTTTACACAACTATGTCTTATGTACTAACTTTGAAAACATTTATTGTTGTGGACTTGTGGTTGTGAGTTGTCCAGATATTACATTACTTGTTAGACCGTAAAAATTCATGTTAGTTACAGTTTCTAATTTACCTTGTATTCTGTCTGTCTATCAATTTAATTGAAATTTATCATATTTCCTTCTTAGTCTTTCCACTTTATTTCCTTGTATACTGAGGCATTTTTTTATTCTATTGCAACCATCCATCAGTCTCAAATTATTGAAGCACTTGGAGCAACTGTTGAAAGAGTACGACCAGTGTCAATCACACACAAAGACCATTTTGTCAATATTGCAAGAAGACGGGCATCTGAAGCAAATGAGTTTGCATTTAAGCATAGAAAATCAGAACCAAATGGCACGGACTCGCAGCAAATAAATGGCTGTAAATCTGATGGACACGAGCACAGCACACTCTTTCCTAATGATTGTCAAGGCGGTTTCTTTGCTGATCAGTTTGAGAACCTTGCAAACTTCAGGGCCCATTACGAAGGTACAGGACCTGAGATTTGGGAACAGACAAATGGAAATTTAGATGCATTTGTTGCAGCAGCAGGCACTGGTGGTACTGTGGCTGGTGTTTCCAAGTTTCTTCAGGTTCACCCCCTCTCTTCTTCTTGTTTTAAATATTGTCATTTTGATTGTATAAATTGCCTGAATTTCTTGTCTAATACTCAACAGGAAAAGAATCCAAACATCAAGTGTTACCTCATAGATCCTCCGGGTTCTGGCTTGTTTAATAAGGTAACGAGGGGGGTAATGTACACCAAAGAGGAGGCAGAAGGACGAAGACTTAAGAATCCATTTGACACTATAACAGAAGGAATTGGAATTAACAGGGTAACGAAGAACTTTGCAGAGGCAAAACTTGATGGGGCCTTTAGAGGCACAGATATGGAGGCTGTTGAAATGGCCAGGTCATTCCTTACTCTTTGCTTAGCCATCTTTTCTTATTCTTGAAGAATTTTTTGTTTGCTTCTTGTTCACTTTCATGCCTGGCAACCGGAAGAAACGATAAATGGATTGTTGCTTTAATGTTTCCACATTGTCATTTTATTTGCGTATTAGGTTTCTCGTGAAGAATGATGGGCTTTTCCTTGGGAGTTCTTCTGCGATGAACTGTGTTGGAGCAGTTAGAATAGCGCAATCAATTGGCCCTGGTCACACAATTGTAACCATTCTTTGTGACAGTGGAATGAGACATTTGAGCAAGTTTTATAATGCTGAATACTTGTCTCAGCTTGGTTTGACACCTAAAGCAACTGGATTAGAGTTCTTGGGTATCAAATGAGTATCCTTCACTGATTGCCTCCTACTTCATTACCCAAGTGTGTAATGCTTGCCTCGGATAATGCGTCCCTTTTTTCTTCATCAGCTGAGAGTGAAATTTGACTGGACCAAGCCTGGGAAGTTCATGCGATAAGCCAACAAGTCCATCATGTTTATGGTGTTATATTTGATTGAAATATTCTTAAGGGTATGATATGGTTCATTGGTGATTAGATTATACTACCATTCAATTTAAGAAAAATGCTAATGAGTCTCCTTAGAACATTGGTTAAAAAAATATACTCCAATGTTATAATCAATTTTTTTTTTCCGAACAAGGTATTATCAACTTTTTAAAAGTTGAAAAAACTGTTTTCCATTGCAAAACTTATATTTTTTGTTTTCTTAAATAGTGCACATGGGAAACTTGTTAGCATCACTCTTTATTCAATTAGTGTTAGAATCACATGTTTATTTGTTACTCCCTCAGTCTCCAATCTTTGATTTTTTGAGATCTATGTTTCGTACCTATTGAATTTTCAGTGGTTTTTTTAGTACTCCAAATTTGAGCCATTCACAATGTTGGTCACAGTTAAATTTTTAGTACAATCTCATGGACATTTTAAATGACGTGGATGTCACATTGCAAGTGTCTTGTCAATTTTTATCATATTTTACTTAATCAAACTAAAATTCTTGTTAAACTAATTTAATATTCTAATTATATCCTCTAAAAAAGATCTAATTATTTAATTAAAATACAATTGCGTTCCATAAAAATAAAAACTAAAATCAATTACAGTTAAAAACAAACTAAAATCAATTCAACCCTTCCTTCAGGCCAAACGCCCTCCTTCCTCCTCACATGTTTGCAAATAAGCTCAAAATACCAATGTGTAATAGATGCATCAAAGCTAATTGGTCTTCCAAGCCCAAATGGAATAAGATCAAAACTAGAAAACCAAATACATAATCACAATCACAGTCATAATCAGCATAGGTAATTATAGGGAAACATTTTGTACCAAAAAAAGATAAAATTATAGTGAAACATCAAAATCACACCAAGTAAAAACTAGAGAACACAATACATAAATCACAAGGCATGCAATGATTCAATTTAAACTGTCTCTAAAATTTATACTTATATAAATAATATTCATCAATTTTTATTCATTAATGTCAAAATATATTGACTCATTGATCACAACAATAAACATTAATAGTAAATTAAGCATATTCTATTTTTGCAAATAAATTGATATAAGAATAAGAGCATCAACAACCTTTTCAACAACCCTAGCATATTTTGGGAATGAAGGGACATCAAAATGAACTACTTCAGTTGGATCCTCCCCAGAAACACAATATTCAACATAAGCTATAATAGAACTCCCATATGAACGCACATCAAAGTAATCTTTGCTCTTCAAGAGTTGTCTAACTTGTCCAATCACATAAAGAACTCCTTCATTACTCCCAAAATAATGCAAACAACGTTTGTATAGGAATACTTGGTTGCGATTGCTACCACTTTGTGCCATTAGCTTCTTTATTCTTTTGAGAATGTTGGACGCATTTCTGTGAGCAACATCAAGTGTGTATGATGCAAGGCTAACTAGGTCTCTTTCTGCACCAGGTTTTGATTTGATCAATGTGGAGCAAAATTTGGGATCACCTGCATCTTTACATATGGTATCCACATCTACAATTTTGTCTGAAGCAACAAAGGAGAGTGAAGCACATAAAAGAAACACCACCACAAGAGAAAAGAAACGAACCATATTGTATTTTCTTTTCTTTTCTTTTCTATTTTAGTGATGATTGATGATTTCTTACAACCATACCTTCATGGTTTATATAGCAAAAAGTAACATGCGTCCATAAGAAAATGTAACAACAATATCTCAGATATTAAGTGACAAAAATGTAACAATAAGAAATTACAACCAACAAGCATTATCCAAATATAAAAGGAAACACAAAATTAATATTGAAGCAGAAAAAAGAAAATATCTCGTCCACAAATCACAAAAATGTCGAAATTGTGATGATGAACGTCGTGACCGGAGTTCGAACTCCGGCTCCATCACTTATTTGAGAATTATAATGGTTATTTATTTGTTTGATCCGAGCCGTATTGAATTAAAGGGTAGTTTAATATATCAATCAATTAAGGTTAAATAAGTGTTTGATCCATTCCTTTAAGAAAGAAGTGTTTGGTCAATATAAAAAATCTCAAATTTCGTTTTTAATCACTTTAAAATGTTTCAACAAATTTTGATTTCAAATATTTTTTGTCAAGATTTTTTATCCTTATTTTTAAGTCAACTCATGTATATCCTTCATATTTTTTAATAATTTTTTTCATATATATCTTTAGAATGTTACTAGTTTATTTACCCGGCGTTGCCCGAGTTAGATATAATTAAGTATGATCAAAATTCTGCATGTATGGTATCAACAAATAAAATTCACCATGGATTAATAGATGCAGATGCGGATGAAATTAACTAGATTTAGATGTTTTTTAGGGAAGAAATTAACGGGATAAGTAAAATTATCAACACATATAAAACAAAAAATACATTTTTTAAGTATTTGGACTCACAAAAATTTATACTTGTTAGTAAAATTGTTCAATTGTCGTATTACTTATATAAAAATCTTCTCTTCATGAAATAAAATATAATTGGATTTCCTACTTAATGATTTTTGTTTGAGTAGTAATTGGTTGTCAAAGTGAAAGTGTGTGGTATAATATTTTTGTCTTATCAAAATAGAAGGAATAAGTCTAAAAGGTGTCAGCTTAGTGGTAAGAACTTGACTTTGTAACTTCAAGAGACGTTGTAAAATGTTCATTTTGCCATAATTGTTAATTATAAAATTTATGGAAAAAATTCTACATAATTTCAATTATTTTGTAATAATGCATTTTTTTTTTGTATAAAAAAATCATTTTACATATAGATATTTGCAATGTTTGTAAATACCTTAATATCCACTAATACTTGTCTACCAAATATTCATACGAATGTGAGAACGACATAAATATCACTTTCATCAAATAGAGAACGTTAACTACTGCATATATCCGTGCACATCCATTATCATCCTTGATCATAGTATATTAACAACGACAATAACAACAACAATAAAATATTAATAATAAAGTAACACTTCCATTAAAAAGAAATAATCTCAAAGTATAAAAAAGAACAAAGTATTGTTCGAGTCCAAAGAGTAATCCAAACTTTACAATAATTGATTTAAAATTTATAAATGTTTATTTGATATTCAAAATAGTTGCAACAAATTTTTGTTAATATATAAGGAAATAAATATCTAAGAAGAACAAATGAAAGAAACATTGATAAATTTAGCTTTTTTGTTGCTTAACAAATGAAATGTTCAAAATCATCTTCTTTTTTCTTACATGCCAAAAAACATACTAAAATAAAATCAAAATGTACTAAAAATATAAATGAGTATTTTTCACTCTTTATTCTCAGTAGAAAAATACCCATACATAAATAAAGAATAATGAGATGGAAAAAAAAACTAATAAATAAAATGATAAAGAATGTAGGGAGAAATATTGGCAAGATAAACGAATAATAATTTTTATGGAAGAAATAGTAAAATATATTACAACATGAATAAAACTTATAAAAAAGCGTCTCATAACTCCTAGCTCAAATGACAAAAATGCCAAAATTGTTAGGCCGGACGTCATGATCGGGGTTTGAACCCTGGTTGGTACTTCCATTTTGTGTGTGTGAGTTTATGATGGCTTTGCCATCTCGTCTATCTACACAAAAAAAAAAACTCATAAAAATGTGAGAGAATAATATAATTGGTTAGTTTCCATGAAAAAAGATTATAAGTGGTAAAATATCGTAATAATAATCACTACGTTGAATAAATAATTTATTTTGTTTGGATACAATTATATAAAATAGATTTTTAGTTGCAATATTACCTTCAATTTCTGCTACTCTTAATGTGTTTCTATAACAAACAAATACAATTTTCTTTATAGTGATTTTTTTTTGAAGTTATAAAAACCACCCCATAGAGTCTGTTTGCTACGGATTAGAATAAAAAAAAATCTTGATATTCAATAATTTAGAGTTTTTTTTAAACATTTTTATAAAAAAAAAATAAAAATCATATCCTATTTTGTGGTTGTTATAATAATAAAATCATTTTTAAATTTTTTTATTTTGTTTGATATAATTATATAAAACTAATTTTTATTACAAAAACGCTTCAATCTTATGACAATTATACAAAAAGTAAAACACTTCAATTTTTTGTTCAATCTTTCAACAATTATATAAAAATATTTCAATTTTTTGTTACAAAAGACATAAAAGGGTAAAAATATGTGTCAAACGATTAAGATAAGATTAAACTATGTTTTTTATGGTTTTTTTTTTTTTT
>Ga0228711_1006696_pt1 | contig 16970 bp, 10 predicted proteins | sample MedpolnodulmetaG_2_FD_177996 | JGI IMG/M metagenome (GOLD analysis project Ga0228711, IMG submission 177996) | Root nodule microbial communities from Medicago polymorpha collected in Santa Monica, California, United States - brown nodules | ecosystem: Host-associated > Plants > Roots > Nodule...
AATATAATCGTGTAGATTGAACATTAAAATACAAACACCTATTTGATATTGTATATGTTTATCCTCATCTTTCTCTTACTTTTTATCTTTTACAACTTATACACATTTAAAAAATACACAAAAATCAAACGGCAATGCATTCGACATTATTGTACCCAGAAAAAGAGTATTTGACATCAAAATTTTGATGTACAAAGCTAAGAGGCCGATATCTTACGTACATGAACAATAAATGTTAATTATATACCTATGATGAAGTATTCAATACTGCAAGTTACATATCAAACTTTATTTATTTTATAACTCAAGCATAGTTTTTACCTTTGAAATGGGAACAGAGAAAAATACAAAATCTGGTTCAAAACTGAGTGACATTGGCCTCACCAGGATAGCCATTATAGTGGAGTTTGACATGCAGTGAAGAACAAAGCATCTTGAACTTGAGCCTGAGGCTATCCATGATCTCTTGCACTTGTAGATCTTCCGGATCCATCAAAGGGTATTTTTGGATCAATTCTTGCATCTGGGTGATGGCAGTTTTGGCCCGGGAAGAGAAGCAAGTCGGATTAATCTGGATGGCGGATGTCCAGATGTGGATGCAGCCGCTGTAGAATCCGAGTTCCTCACCGACCTCAAAACCAACTTTGAGCCCAACCTGCTTCCCCTCTTCCCTGCCGGCATCAAGGCCGTGACTGTAACCTTCGTCGTAGCCTTCCTTCAAATGGGTCTCCTCCAAATTAACCGAAGAATCAAGCAGGTCATCCATCACCACTCAACACCCAATTCACAACCTGCGAAAGAGAATGGACACTTTTCAATTTGACATTTTTCTTTTAAAAAAATATAAAAGCATTATGGTTGAGAAAATGGAAGTTTAGGTTATTTTCATTTATGTATGGCCGTTCATGGTTAGTTTCATCAGAAAAAACCAATTCAAATTGAACTGAACCAGAACTCAATTAGAGCCAACCCCGATTTTCTTCAACCCAAATAGAGCTACTTTAAAACCAGTTCAAAAACTGGTTCAGTTTGTAAGAAACAGATAAAAAAAATTAGTTCAAGAACTAATTCCAGTTTAACTGATTTGCCAGACTCTAAGTTTGATGGTCAGGATAGGGAGACATGATATGATACATTAATCATATCCTGCTGAAATCTCATGTTTGATGCACCAAAGGGATAGGATAAAATAAACCATTTTCCTATCCTATCCCAACTTTCCTTTGTAATTTATATCCTGAGTATAGGCTGGGTTAGAAATTATCTTGATAGGATTAGAAGATCATTCCTTATTTATTATCTTGATATTCTGCCATTTTTAAAATATTGTCATTTTTAAAATAATGATAGCATGTATTTTCTATTATAATTAATAACATGTCATTTTTACAATATTTAATTAATTATGAGAGCAACTTTTTCATTTAACTATAATTATATCATATTAGTTATCATGTGCGCATCAAACACATGATAGGATAAATTTATCATGTCCTTATCATATCCTATCTCTATCCAGCTTTATATCATATCTTGTCTCTATCCTATCCTGACCATCAAACGGATCCTAAAGGATAGTCCCCAAACTGGTCTTGCAACCAAATAAAAAAAAGAACCAGGCACCAGCTACATGAAAAAAACCTGGGTCATCTACTTCATTTACCACATACAAAAAATCCATCACGTTTTAAAGCTGAAACAATCAAATATGAAAAGAAAGTGGCATCAAATATAATAATAAGCTTTTTAAAAATTTGTGTAAGACATCACAGAATATTAGTGCAAGTGGGTGTGAATGAAATTTTTTCCTTATTGCACAAAGCATCACAAAATATATCTTAAACTTTTCTGTAAAAAGAAAGAATATATCATAACTTCATAAGATTTCACAGAAAGAAATAGAATCACAAAATACAAGAACTAATCTATCACTACTAGCCATAGTAGTATTAACATGGAACCTGCATCGACAAGCACTACTCGTTCAGTCAGAAAAAAATATTAATGAAAGTGGTAAAGGCCTGCAACGGAGTAAGAGCCCAAGTCAAGTAACTAGGTATTCAACAAAGAATCTCCAAACACCACTAGATCAGCCATCTTGTGCTTAAGAACCTTCTCTTTGTAAAGAACTTTTGAGAGCCACAACGCGTGTTATCTTTGGAACACTTGAATGAAAAATTCTCATACTTTTTGAAATATTTTTTCATTATTTGTCTCATTTCATTATTGCTTCAGCCATTAAGTTATGTTATATTTAAAAGCAGCAGACGGCATTGATTCAGTCTAAGACTCTCAGAAACTGACTGTTACCCTCAAAACTCTACTTAGTGCTTGCCATTCCTAAAAATTCTCACAGTATTTGTGTAAAATATTTGAAGACACGTGAGGCTTTAAAAGGTTAATAGCCTTGTTGGTGTTGACTTTTAAGTATAAAAAAACACTGAAATCATCCAAGTATCATGTAATCAGCTATATCTCCAGTCAGTTCATCTGTATCAGCATACCATTCGCCGACATACGTGGCACCACCAGCACACATCTCAAGTACTCCCTCCGTTTCAAAATAAGTGTCACTTTAGCCAAAAAAATTTGTTTCAAAATGAATGTCACTTTACATTTCCAATACAACTTTAATTTTTTTCTTCCAACTTTACCCTCTCCAACTATTCTCTCACAATTTTCAATGCAACTTTAAGTTTGTCTTTTTCTTATAAAGTAAGGGCAATTTAGTAAAAGTGTTATGTCTAATGATTATTTCATTCTATTCCTTAATATGTGTGCAATTGGCTAAAGCGACACTCATTTTGAAACGGAGGGAGTAGTTAACAGCAGTTTATAACATCAATATGGAACAAAGCGTTTCACTTATATAAGTTACTTTTTAAAATTATCTCAATATATGCACCATGCGAACTACAAGGAAATCAAGAATTAGTGGCGGTCAAATTGCTTATTTAGCGGCGGTTTCAACTGTCACTAAAAGGAATAATGGTGGTTCCACAAACACGGAGAACTTAGCGCCACAAGTCTATACAGAGGTGGCTCAGCCCAACTGCCGGAATATCCACCACTATATTTAGCAGCAGTTCAGACCACCACAATGTCCATTTTTGCACATTGTTGTTTTCTTTTATGTACATGTTTTGCAGTGGTGTAATCGCCGCTAAATATCTTACAAAAATATTCTTAAAAAAACAGAAGATTTGTGGCAGTTTTAGCTGCCGCTAAGTAACAATTTCAAAATAAAATAATTGGAATAAATGTTCTAAATTATTTCTACATTCTAAACATAGCAATGAGTACTATATTACAAACATACATACCACACAAAAACAAAACAATATGCTAAAAGTCCAAATTAGCCAAAATTAAATGCATAACTTTAGTTGGAGATTATGCTTCCTATCACTAGAAACGCAAGAGATCTGTAAAGTATACGACAAATACCAAGGGTTATCAGAGCATTGATTTCCCTTCATTTTTATACCATGACACATATATCAATGAGATAACTCAAAAACAAGCACCAAATTTGAACAAAGCAGAGTGGATTATATTTCTAAAACAAATTACAGGTCTCTAAGATTGTAAATCTACAAGTACGTCTTTAAGAATAGATCTATAATAAAATTGTCTGAAAGTGTCATGTGGTTTATACTTAGCAATTGCATTTCATGTCTTTTGTTGTTTTGTTGGCATTCTTTTTTATATTGCCAAGTAGTAAGCTCCAAAAAGAAAGAAACAAGCAATTGAATCCAATTTGAATATGGATTAAAGCTTTGTATTGAAATATGATTTCAACAATAAATGATAACAAGTCCTAGTACATATCAGCAAGCATAAAAACCAAATTTTGCAAGGTCGAGGCTTAAAAGGATTTACCTCTCTAAAATGGCTTGTCCAAATTTTGTCAACAGTTACCTCTCCAGCAACTATGAACTTTATTCAATCACTTTCAATATATTTGATTTGAGTACCTGTACTGGAAAAACAAAATTGAAGGATGTAATAGTTAATGTCACGAATTTCATGACTTACCATTTCAATAAAACTTGAAAGGGAAGGCGAAACAATTTCTTTTGGAGCACTCCCACTAACACCAATTAACAGTGTAAAATAGATTTGAGCTCAAGTTAGATAAAAGGAGAGTTAAGGACATACCAAGAGATACAAAGTACTATATTAGAATTTAGATATGGTTGAAAATTAAAATAATCACCTCTCAGCAATGTGGTAATTGAACTGAATATCTAGAAAGCGAATGAAAGGTGAGAATGATAGAATTGGGATTAGGGTTTATCGATTTGGTATTTTGAGGAATGCAAAGAGAGTGAAGAGTACGCTTCAAGAATATGGTATTCATAATTTTTGAGCTGAAGATTTTCAACACAGACGCTTTGGCCGAGTGGTTAAGGCGTGTGCCTGCTAAGTACATGGGGTTTCCCCGCGAGAGTTCGAATCTCTCAGGCGTCGAATTATTTTTAATATTTTTTTGTTTTTCAATTTCTAAGTAGTTTCAAATATTAATTTGACCTTGTTTTTTGTAAGAGTATTTTCATCCCAAAGGAACTAGTTTATCTAACTCAATAGGAAGTCCAATTTATTTTATCTTTTTTTAGTGAGGAAGTCCAATTTATTATTTATTTTTAGTGAGGAAGTCCAACTTTCAGAGAGAGTTTATTAGTTACTTTATTCGAAAAAAAACAAAAGAGATTGATATCTTAATTTTAATCTCTTGTTACTTAAAGTTAATCCGTAAGCAATATTTTGCCTTAGATTTACCTAATTTCTCTGCTTAATTTTACTATAAAAACCTTATTTAATTTAAACAAAATGTCAATTGTTATGGAAATCAAAATAAACAAATCGCTTCATCAAAATAAACAAATCACTCCTAATTTTTCTGCTTAATTTTACTAAACATATAAACAGATCCTCCTATTATTTCCTTTTATTAAAAAACAAAGCAAACCTATTTTTTTTATTAAAAACAAAAGAAAATCGTCCTCTATTTTTTATGAAACCTAAACTAAACTAATTACCCTATTTTTCATGAAAAACAAAACAAACCTATTTTTTATTAAAAACAAAAGAAAATCCCCTATTTTTTTTATGAAACCTAAACTAAACTAATTACCCTATTTTTTTTAATGAAAAACAAAACAAACCTATTTTTTTATTAAAAACAAAAGAAAATCGTCCCCTATTTTTTATGAAACCTAAACTAAACTAATTACCCTATTTTTTATGAAAAACAAAACAAACCTATTTTTTATTAAAAACAAAAGAAAATCGTCCCCTATTTTTTGTGAAAAACAAAACAAACCTATTTTTTATTAAAAACAAAACAAAATCGTCCTATAGCATATTCACCTAAACTAAATATCAAAATCGTTTCCATCGTTCCTTTCTAAACAAAATTGTTTTCAAACTAAATATCAAAATCGTTTCCAACCATATTCACCATGGCCGGCAGAAACATTGAAACTCTTCTGCCCTATCACTGCCTAACTGGTAATCACATATTGCGTTAATATATTTATTTTGATGCGATTTTGTTTTGTACGTAACGGAAATTTCACTTTCATTCTTTAATAGGTCCTCTGGTGAAAAACCCAGTTTCAAATCTTGATAAGGCAATCAAAAAGCTAAGAGTCAAGTACAAATCATACGTCGTCAAAAATGACGCCGATAGTGTGAGTATGCTTTCCTTTTTGATAAAAATTAATTTAGTCTCTTATTCCCCCCCGGTTTTTTTATAAAATATGTAAATTTTTATAGGTAAGATAATAACAATAAAGATGTATACAAAAAAAAATGCCACAACACTTATGTTAGTAGATAAACTCGAATAAGTGAATTCAACCATGCCCTAACGACATCCACACGCCTGAATTTCTCAACACCATTGTTGCGTCCGGATTTCCAAATCATAGGTCATAGATCAAAATTTGGGCTTATGTAACGGTACAAGGTTGATTATTACAAAGATGGGTAAATTTGTGCTCGAGGCAGAGGTCATATCTGGATCTAATATCGGTGAAAAGGTGTTTATTTCAAGGCTATCGCTTACACCGTCTGATAATAGAATTCATTTCAAATTTAAACAAAGGCAGTTTCCGTTATCTGTCTCATTTGCAATGACTATTAACAAGAGTCAATGTCAGTCATAGAGGTTGACCATCATTAGACCAAGATTCTTGAAAGCGGGGAGTGGATCCAACCGCCAATACGGTAAATAACAAATCCACTCGCACCAACCATTTATTGTGATAAGCCACAACAAATTAACAGTCATTTTTGGCCCAACAATCTGACTTCAATCACGAAGGAGTGAACTAGATTTCACGATAAGGACGACCACCGAACACCAGCGCTGTGTTGACAAACCAAACTAGGAAAACTGTAGATCTTAAGAGATCTGGAAGAATCAGAAATCAACAAGTGGTGCATCAAAACGACGATGTGATTACGGCGACATATCGGTGAACCGTCGCTGGCATTGAAGGCAACATTGAACTTCTTTATTTTAATTGCTTAACCAATGCTCATGTAACACTATTTATCATTCTCCTTGCTTAATTTTTTTTTATATAAATATTATCATATTAATTATGTTTATCACTGTCTTTGAGAGACACACGCATGTTAGTTATTGCATGGGATGTCAATGTTAGAAATATAAAAGCACTCCCCCTTCCCTATCTCCTTCACAATCCAACTAGTCATTTCAAATTAATTAAGTTGCGTTAAAATTACTTCATGATAACTATTCCATATTCAATTGCAAAATTTCTCATTGCACTCATTATTTGACATGACAATCATGTTTAGGTATCTTTTAAGTTGAAAATCAAAGCTGGAATTATAATTATTACTCTTAGAATTCAACTTTCAGTTTACCATTCATATTTTATTTATCTATAACTAACATTCATTTTCACAAATACTTTAAAATGAAATCCAATTAAGCATCCATTCACCTTGCATGATTCATTCATCTGATTCTGAATATCTGGTGGACATATTTGTATGGTTAGTTATGCTCTCCATGTTTCTACAAACACGATTAATCTGATTATTGCTTTTTTCTAAAATTCTAAGAGCAGAATCATTATATTTAGCATTATATGATCTTAAATTCTTAATGACATTCAATTTGAATAAAGCAATACAAACTAACCACTATAAAAGTTGTACTCACCAGCCTATTCCATATCTTAAAAAAAATTAACCTTGTAATTGTGTGAATTATCTAGAAGGCTCCAACTCAAAACTTATATCTTCCTTGATTTAGTAATCTGTTTTTCTTACAAAATAATAAAATAATAAGTGTTTTAGAAATTCAAGATCATATAATTTTTTTTTCCTTCAAAAAAAAAAAGATCATATAATTTTTTCTTCGTTTGTAAACGAAGTGGTATACACTACTGAAACTCACACACACAACTACGATGAACTTGTTTTTCAATTTTACTCTTGAATACAATTAAATAGTTTTATTTTAACGAGATTATTTATACTCTAATTGAAAAATGAGAATTTTGTAAAGTAATCAATAATAAAATCAATAGAATTTTTTTTTTTAAGAAAAAATCCAAAGAATTTTAGTATGCATCAATGAAATGACTTTTTAATGTGTACAACAATATTAACCTCCCAAAATTTTGAAATGGATGGAATAGTGTTATGTGCAATCCTAGGGTAGCCTAGCCATCTATAAACATAAAAAATATCTAGAAGTATTTTCATAAAATATTTTTCGGTTGAGACCATATATTTCCATAAAATATTGTTGAACCAGAAACTTTATTAATAAGCAAAACTATTAAAGCAGAATACAATAAATATTCCAACCACATAGTTGTCATAATAATAAATTTTCTGTAAACAAATCATCTACACCAATCTGAAAACCTAAGATATGAACTTCTATCCTCCCTCCAAATAAACCATCCCAAAATAATGTTTTAACATGGGGGGGACACCACATAAAGTTAATGTGTAACTATCTATTGACATATATATCTCTTTTCACAATTGTATATATCATATCATATATGACAGATTCTTGTATATATTTAACTACAATAGTTTTCTGTGGGATACAAATTGACAAATTTGCAAGACTAATTACATGATCATCAATTCAAATATACAATGATTGACTTTTATTTCAGTCCTACCTTATTAATCAGTAAAATTTGCTCCCCTGTACTGTATAACAGCAAAAATACAAATATAACCCTGCAGTGTAAAAAATGTAAAGGGATGAAAACACTTTAATTTGTTGGATCTTGGATCATTAGTTTGAAAAATCAAGAAATGGAAATGATGAAGCATCTTTCATCAAGTCTTCCAAATCCCAATCTCCAACAGATAAATCTCCATGAAATAAATTTTCCACCTCATCATCAGCTCTATTTTCACATCTCTTACTAACATTGCAGTTGTTAATAACAATGTTGTTTATGTCATCAAAGTTATAACTACTATTGTAATTACCATCTTCTCCATTGCATGCATTCTCCATTTTTACACTATGTTCAGAAGTAATAGTACTATTAACACTCTCTAGAGGAGGAACATTGTAAATTTCCATCTCATCCCCTTCTACACCATTAATGATATTTACACTCCCAAACACTTTCTCCAAATAGAAACTTTTGCTGTCATGATTATTCTGTGACAAGTATGTTCCTGTAGTACTATTATTGAAGAATCCACACCCAGAACCTGACATGATAGTATTGAAAACTGTGTTTTGCATTGTTGGTGGTGATGGAGATGAAGTATTGAACATAGGCATAAAGTTATTATCAATATGTTGATGATCTTGTGTTGAAGAAGTTATAAAACCTCCCATGTTATGGTCTTTGTTAGGGTCATACGAGGATTCATCGCTTGCGTTTGGTGAAGTGTTCGACGACATGTTCTTGAGTCTTTTCTTTATTGTTGAATTCCAAAAGTTCTTGATTTCATTGTCTGTTCTTCCAGGTAAGCGCGCCGCAATTTGAGACCATCTTTGAAAATGAAGCAAAATTTAATATGTTTGCTTAATAAATCATAAATATTTAATTATATGGCACAAAAATAATTGTTTTTGAAATAGCAAAGATTGTAATTAAAAAATTACAGTAAAGGAGAGAAATAAGAACGATAAGTATAACAAGAGAATTGGAGACAAGTTAGATGCCTTTAGACCTATTTCCTCTTGTAATCCTATTTAGTTAATAAATTTTGTTTATAAAAAAAATACCATTTATGAAATAGACAATAAATAGAGTTGTGTTGAGTATATATGACTACATATATGTTTATTAATTAATTTCTATCAATTTTATAAAACTAAAAAAGAATGCATGCTTTGCATGGAAGTTAATTAGTCTTTTTTGAACAATACACGTAGTATGGAGTGTCTTCAACTCGAAGTCCAAATAAAGACGAATCACAGTGCCTATATGTTGTTTTCAGTTGAACTTTTGTCTTCTACAAGGAGCTGTCTTGATCATATACAATATATTATTATTAATATATTTGATGCATGTTGTGCATGTATTTTTTTAACTTTGAATTAGTTGTGTCGTATCTTAAATTGAGGAGGACTTAAATTTTGTCACAAAAAAGACTTCTTTTACAAAATTGTCTGTCTCTCTAAATGGAAGCACTATTTGCTTGTGAGAATAATTTGCATGATTACAACTACAAATTTAACTTCTTTTTTTGAAAGATACAAATTTAACTCATTTAGATGCGCACAAAAAAAATGCCCCTTAATTAATTCAATAAATAATAATATTAAAGTTGATTTTTTTTTCCTTTTATTACAGTTTTTTTATTTATGTGTGTGCCTGAAAAATCTAATCTTTAGTTGTGACTACAAAGTCTTGCTATGCTTATGATGTGTCTATGGACTTTTTGTCATAATTCTATGTTTTCAAGATCATAAATGTTTTATTTGCAAAAAAAATTTAAGATCATAATTCTATGTTTATTTGAGAGAAAAAAATGGTGTATCTAATATAGTAATATAGACCTCTTATAAAAGTTTAAAGGTGAATATTTACATTTTTTAATTTTTTTTAATGAAATACTACATCTCTTCACCTTTTTTCATTATTATAAAATTCACAATTTTATTAAAAAATGGTAAAGTCCATATTTAAAACATTTTTTGAGGTTCATATTATACATGCTCATGTTTGGCGCATACAAATATTAATATATTTAAAAAATTGAGTAAATGTGTAATATATTAATTATTAGCTAACAATTGAAATCTCTTTATGTCCACTAAAGATTGAATTAAGGAGCCAATATAAAAATGGTGATCTTCTCAATTCAACTATACATGATATCATCTAAACCACACCCTTACCTTCATCCCGATAATCAAAGCATATAAAACTTTTATAATGGTATTTTTTAGGTGTGAATCGGGTATCTTCTGCGCACAACTACAGAGATTAATCTCTCGCGCAATAGTTGGCAATGGTCTACCTCAAAAAACTTTTATAATGGTATTGAATAAGAGTCAAATTATTTTTATTTATTTTCAAACATTAATCATTCATTTATACTAGTTCCGTAACTCTTTCACTTTTTCAAATAAGGATGATTGCTCCGGCTAGAAGAAGCATAGTAGATAATCATATTCTTGGGCATACATCACATAATACATGTGTGCAGTAATGGTGGAGTACTACTTAAAGATCATATCAAGATTTTTAAAAAAAATATATATATCATATGAGGCGTACATGACGTTACTTAATTATCAGTACTTGAAAATGTTAATAATAATGCATATATGGAATCAAATTTGGTAGTAATAAGATAAATAAATTGATGGGCTATGTAGAAAAGTGAAGTGAACCTGTTTCCAAGAAGGGAATGCAAATGGATGATATGTTCTTCTTCCTGTGGTGAGAATGCACCACGTTTAAGATCAGGCCTCAAGTAATTGATCCATCTTAGCCTACAACTTTTTCCACATCTTTGCAATCCAGCATTTCTAGCAACATCACTCCAACAACCTTGTCCACTATTTAACATGTAGTTCATTAGCTTCTCATCTTCCTCTGGTGACCACAATCCTTTTCTAAGCTTATTGTTTGTGTTGTTTTTTCCAGATGCAACCTCTGGCTTCCTCATTATATTGTACTATTGAATCCCTCACCCTCACCTTGATGTAGAGATGAAAGAATTAGGATTTATAAAGAGAAAGTATATGTGTATATATATAATAATAATAAGAAAGAAGCTTCATAGGGTGGGAATGATGATGATAATGATGATGGTGATGGTTGTGGGGTTTGCTTACAAATTAGGGAAGAGTAGTGAGAGAGAAACAGAAAGAGGAGTTGGTTGGTTGATGAGTCTAGTTGAATAAGAAAACGGTTTGGAGAGAGACTTGAGGGAGAGAGAGATAGAGAAATATTTAGATGTGTGTGTGTCTTCTTGTCTTTGACTCCATGGCCATGGTTTTCTTTTTCAATTTTCTATTTTTTTTTCTTCACTCACAAGGTAATCATCATACATGAATCACAGGGTTCCAGATATAAATATATATATATTTGTACATATATATCTATATACTATACAACTTTGTTTTATAATGAAGCCAAGTTATTTGCTTCCACTTCACATAATGATCTCTCTCTCTCTCTCTCTCTCTGCTACTCTACCTCCACACGTGAAGCTGAAGATATATAATTAACATGTATATCACATAATTAATAATAAAGAATAATTACGACGGCACATACTTAATAATGATAGTTATATGCGTGTGTAACAGTTATTATTTTGTTATAGTGTATAAGATGATCCACTTGCTTAAGCTTCATTGCCTAAAGAAGTAAAATAGACTCAAAATATATATGAAACATATATATAATATACGCCACTTTTGATCAAAAAGTGACAAAAGAAGAGATTTGGAGGTTTCTTAGTTTCTCTATCGATGTACACACGCACACACGTAGATACACTATGTTATCCATTCCTCGGTATTATTGACTATTAGTCAATTTGTACATATATCTGTTACTTAACTATAACCTAAAAGATATAAAGGGTTTACTATTAATTGTGCATCTGTATTGGTTTTTAAGTTTTATCCGTTCCTACATCCTAGGGTATATGAAGGTCTGGCCAAAGGGAAGGGTTGATCAACGATGAGTTAAAAACGGTATCCTTTGCGGTCGGCCTTTATGGTACAGCCACGCCGACTGCAAGGGATCCCGTATTGTACTAATTATATGGTCTTTGGTGATGATTTGTCAAATACCCTTACAGCTGTTTATGGTGCAACAGTTATAAAAACTGTTAAATTCAAATAGAGAAAGTTTCTCTCTTTAATTTTACCGGTCTCTATAACTGCTGCACTATAAAACAACATTAAAGGATCCTGGTTCGTAGTTTTTTTATATCTCATTCATGTGTAATTTTCATATATATACACACAACATTCATTGTTTTAGATTTGAGTACTTTTTTTATATTATATATCCTTCAATTTTTTTTTACCAACTATGGCTGAGAAACATATGCAGCAGATGTAATCTTGTAGGGGAATAATGGTGACTATATTGATAAAATAGTAAATATGAGAGTTTAGTAAATTGAGATTGAAGAAAGTGATTACTTTAACCTTCTATGGCTTTGTCAAGCATATTCTTTTCCAAAGAAAGATGAATCATGCTAAAAAAAGGAAGAAAGAAATGGTGCAACCAGAATTTGACTTTTTAGACCATCTTTTAAAAGCAAGGAAAACATGCATATATGTATGGACAATTTCAACTTCATTATATAATAAATTACCATTTCAACCAGCAAAACAAGTTGAATTGGAGAACTCAAAATTTACTTTGTTTTTGGAGGTTAATTAATACATCTTGCTGACGAACTTATGATAATATCTTTGTCTTAAGGATCTGATTATTTTCCTAATTTTAAAATCAAACTCATAAAAAACCTGCTAAATAGAGAGGACTTGTGTGTGTGTGGTAGTTAAAGTGGTGTATCTAAAGCCTAAACAATTATAGATGATTAGAAGAAGCATAAGTTTAAGCACTAAGTTGGTTAATGTATAAAAATGAAACTGGCAAAATATCTGTAATGAGGAATAAAGTAAATTAACCAACTCCTGCACAAGTAAAAGAAGACTCCATTTGAGTAAGATAATGGATGTCCTTTCTATATAGTCACTAAGAGAGTTTTTTATTATGAGTGTTCTTACTCATTATAACTTCCTTACATTCTACAGACTCAAAAGCTAGAAGGATTGTCAAAAAGTTACAAGATAGTACAAGGAAAAGTTAAAAGAAGCAATCAATTTAGTAAATTGGCATCCCCCCCCCAGAGGGACCAAGTGGGCTAGAGGGAAGGATGGATAAGATATATGATTTAATTCATATATACCGTCAGTGTAAATATCATTTTACACGGTCAATTAATCAGAATTGTAAGATTATTAAAAACATTTTACGTTAAATATAATTACTTATAAAGTTACACATATGATTGGTTTTGATATGCTCACAATGTAAAACTTTTTACAAGGTCAGTATATCATTAATTAAACTCTAATATATTATGTCCTAATTGTCTTAAGTAGGTCGTTTGGCTTGTGAGTTAACAAAAACCGAAGAAATTCTAAGCATGGGATACAAAGGTTCAATCCCCGGAAACTACCATAACCACTAACTTATCAATGTGTTTGTGGAACATGATATGAATGTGTGTTACAAGGGATTTTCTTGGGTATTAAGAATTGTGATTTGTAACAGAGGATATTTGCTTGGGTGTAGGTAGAAAAAAATTTCAAATAAAGGAAGAAAACAAAGTACCATCTGTCCACCTCAGAGATCCAATTCATGTCGTTAACTACACATCATATTGCTTTGACTTCAAATAATATAATGATTAATCACAAATTTAGTAGATACTGTAGACTATAGAGAATATGTGAAAGGATTCGTGTCCACAAATCCTAAAACCTTCACACAAATACACATCATAAGAATTGACCAGTGCTTGAAGTTGCTTCAAAATGCATCTTTAATCAATAAAAAATAAAGGGTAGAAAAGTATATTAAGGTATAGCAATGAAAACCAGAAAAAAAAACAAATATTTACATTTACTTATACGTACGTACTACATCTTTGAATATTACTAGCCATAAGCTAAAATTAGTCATAAAACTTCCAAACACATAAGGCTTCAGCTTTTCTATGCTTTCTCTATACTGCATGTTATCTTGCCAAAGTTTAGCTCTATTCTTATTCAAGTTGATTACCTCATAAGTAAGCAAGCATGACTTTAGTTAGATAAGAGGGGTCCTACCAACAACAACTTTCCAATACAAAACTATCAATAAATTAAGAAAGTGCAACCACCATAGTAACGAACTATCTAAAGGTAGTGGCCATATGATACATTAATTTAATTTTTTTTTTAAATGAGCTACAAAATCAACATGGAAAAATGTGATATCTAGACAAGTATAATTAATGAATAAGCAAATCAGTAGTATGAGTGTTTTACACTTATTTGAAATATATCACAATGTAAATTTGAGGGTCCTGGATCCTCTAATGCATCACTCACAGCAGCAGCGCTTTCAATTTTTCTTCTCTCTTTCATATCTTTCCATTTTATTTCAATATTCTCTCATCCCACCTTTGTTATTTTCTGTGACATGTACAGTAGAGGATGCATATAACTAGAGTGTGAAGGGAAGGAAAAAATAGACATGTAATTGGGTATATATGTGATGGATATACCTATTTCATCGTGATTAAAGGGACATTTTAAAAAGAAAAACTTATTTTAACTTATGTTATGATATGAACACATGTTCCAGCAACAAATATACGTCCTCCTAACCAAGCAAGCTCAAGTGGTTAATTAGCTTCACCAAGAACAAATCGTTCGAAAAAACTTGAGTTCAATTTCTAAGTAAAATAATTATTGGTCAAGCTAACAATTATTACCTCACGGCTGAATTTCGGATTATCAATGCCTCTTTTCCCTAGAAACCGGAGGCTTCACACCAAAAAATATATATACATATATGTCCTCCGCAAATCCAGATTTTGTGCCCCCAAGAGTTGACCTTGCTTGGACGGGGAAGATGATCTTAAACGACCCACTAGAAAAGGAGGATAACACCACTAAACAAAGTATGCATATTGTTCCACTCACTTAGTGTGTTAGTGTGTGTTTGATTTTGCGATGACAAAAATTGATATTGAATAAATTGATTATATTAAGTTGATTTTGATTAAAAGTGAGTTGAATGTAAAGTGGTTTGTGTTTGGATACAAGCGAGTTGAATTTTAAATTTGTGTGTAAACGTTGATTGTAGAAATCAGAAGCTACAAAATCTAGCTTCAGTAGAATCAATTCTACAAACAAAACCAATTTTACTTTAGAACATTCAAACATGTCAAAAGCAATTCCACTCCTCTAAAATTAATTTTGTTGTTTCAAAATTGAAACCAAACATACCCTTAATAGATCTAATGGTCCCCACAGCTGCTCCACCATGTTGGAGCTGATTTTTTTTGTGTGCATGTATCTAATCTGCCGTTCTCTCTCAGACTATTAGACAGGAGGAAGATTTTACCTCATACCCCTTAAATTGTACCTCCACCCCTACCATTTAATGTTAACCCAATTTTGTTCCTAACACTTTTCAAAAACCACTTATAATTCCTGCAAACTCAGTTTTCAAAATTTCCCAAAATAATATATTCATTTAGGAAGTTTTGTGAAGGCGTGTGGAAAGTAAGTTTGATATTTTATTTTTATTTGTTATGCTTAAATATATTTTGGGAAGTTCGTAGTATTTGTGGGGTAGAGGTATAAATATGAGGGAATGAGGTAAAATTTTCAAGAATTCTGCTCTTTACCCAAACGGTTTTGCTCATTCCTAAAGTAAAAGTTCAAAATACCTGTATGCATGTTAACTCACGCTAGTACAAATGGCTACGTATGTTAACACACGTTGCGTGACTTAACATGCACTAGTGTAAATTGCAGCGTGATGCAGCGTGAGTTAACTCACGTTGTCCTTTGTACTAGCGTGAGTTAACTCACGTTCATAGCAGACAACAGAATCTGCATTAAATGCAACCAGTTACTAAACAGACTTAGAAAAAGTCTAGAATGACCTGTAATCACGCCACATTCATAACTTAACTGAATTACGCCAGTTTAACAAGATTATCGGATAGTTCGACATAATCGAACAAAATTACACAAAAACATCGTTTTTCTCACAATCACGTAATCACACATAATGATCCAAACGGTCCAAATTTCACAAATTCGCCGGTAATGACCCGTAATCACTTAAACACACTTAATGACATGTAAATGATCCAAAAACTAATTCATTTCATATATTTATATAATATATAATATTAGTTACATATTGACCATAAATATCCAAATTACACAATCGGCCACCAAAAAATATGTCGGGGTGTAATACCACCAAAAAATAGGACGAACATCGACCGACCGACCCAAAAGTGTCATAACTTATCTAACTAGACTAGTGATAGTGCATAATCTTCGTCTTCATCCATGACTTCGAAATCTTGCTTTGGTTTTTCCGGAGTTGGAGTGTCACAAGTAATAGGATTGTGCTCATTTGTTGGTTTCTTTGGCGGCATCGACTCCTTAGACATAAGCTCATCGAAGGCGGCTTGTCTATCCAAAAACTCAAAAAGCCATTGCTCCGCCTCACCAATCTTGTGAATCGTCCACTCCTTACAAGGAGGTGGCAGCGGACAATTTTCTTTCAACTTCACATGAAGAAAGTGGTCAGGAATTAAGCAAAGACACATTATGTTGGAATGTGGCTTAAGTGGTGGAGCACTCCGGATTGGAAAATATGTCTCACATGAACCACCCATTTCGGGCAAAGTCAATAGAACAACCGCTCTATTGTAGC
>Ga0228711_1006698_pt1 | contig 16968 bp, 6 predicted proteins | sample MedpolnodulmetaG_2_FD_177996 | JGI IMG/M metagenome (GOLD analysis project Ga0228711, IMG submission 177996) | Root nodule microbial communities from Medicago polymorpha collected in Santa Monica, California, United States - brown nodules | ecosystem: Host-associated > Plants > Roots > Nodule...
TTCTTTTTTTTTTTTTGTTTTAAATTATTGGTAATTTTTGTAAGCTAGGTGCCAAACCAATAATGCAAATAACTAATATTGTAACATAGATAAGAGAATATAACATTTTGAGACAACCCAATATATCTTAGATCTCATTGATCCATTGCGTTGCCCAACAAAATTTAAAACCTTAAATTCTCAAAAGGACGTGCTAAAATGATGTTGCAAAGAGGGTATAAGATGACCATAGAACCCATAGTTTGACTAAATTTAACGAGTGAAAAGGGATCAGCCGCATTATAAACAATATTAATCCATTTTCACACGTGTATAATTTAAGTCATCACCCGAGTATTATGCGTGTATGGTGACTCTATAAAACACTTACATCTCTATATTTCTCATCTTACAATTTGGAAAATTAACTTCATTCTCTCTTCTTCATCCACTTTCTCTTCTAATTTATTTTCTTCAACCTTCAAGGTATCCTATTTAATTCTCAATCTTCTTTTTCTTCCTGGAGTTTTGTTTTTTTGTCTTCTAACATGTCAGTCTGTTTTGGACACTGTCCCTTGGATTCTAAGATTTCAATTGTTTAATTTTGTTTTTTGTTTTTCACTCTATTTCAGTGCATGTCCCATACCACATCAAATCAAATCGAATTTCTAGGAAGGAAACTGAAGATGATGCAAATTATGTCCCCCATCTATGTGCCTGAACTTGTAAGCATACTACTATCAAAGATCACCTATCTTAAAATTCATAAACTCTAAGTAATCATAATTATAGCTGAACTTGAAATATTGAAGTGATTCATCTTAGAATCCTAGCTCTCAAATAATTTTTGACCAAGTTTTATTTTCTGGTCGAACTTTGGATTATTATGATGTTTACTCCAAAAAAACTGAATTTGCATTTGTATAAAAGAAGAAAGCTTACTCTTTAATTACTTTTGAACAGGGAATGGAGGATCTCAACTTCTTTAACCAATACCCGATGGATTCTCTTGCATCTCCAATATTATTCGACAACTTTGGCTTTCACTTTGATGACAACGAAACCACACCAAATTGTTTCCCGGTTGAAACTCGTCTTGATGATCAAACAAGGCCAACCAAGAAGATCAAGACATCGATAAACCATTCTTCCTATTCATCACCTCAACTCATTTCTTTTGAGCACTCGAGCTCAACACCAATTGCTTCAAAGCAATTTTATAACCTTGATTATTCCGATGTAAAACCTAAAGTCGAGAAAAGGTGTAATGAAAACAAAGATTTTCTTCCAGCTTTGGTTTCTCAAGGTTCTTATGATGATCAAAAAATATTTTCAAATTATGGTAACCAAGCGAATCAGACCAGGAACACTACTCAAGCTCGAGAACATGTAATGGCTGAAAGAAAACGAAGGGAAAAGCTCACCCGAAGTTTCATCGCTCTTTCAGCAATTGTTCCTGGCCTCAAGAAGGTATGATCTTATCCAACTCACAAACATGTTATAACGTAACTCCATTCAAACCATTTCTATATCAACATACTGCTAGAAAGAAAGAAAAAATTAATTATATTAAAGTATGAAATGGTGTGATCTCTCTAATTCTCTTGTCCCTAGCAACATCAGTGACCATTTCATGTTTTTCCTCTTTCTTTTTGAGTGAAGACTTGTTTTAATTTCTGAGAAAAACAGTATAACCTAATCTGATCATAAGAAAATAAAATCAATTTTTAGCCTTCGAGAAAAAAATAGGACATCTTTTATTTCTAGGACCCAAAGAGTAGACATCAAAAAATTGGGGATTAAATTGTTCTATTTTCTTTTTTCAGAAACTAAATTGTTTTTATTTCATTTTCTAGGATCAAATTAGGTATCTAAATTTTTTTTTATAATTTAAATTTTATAGTTGTGAGTAATGTTCTACTTACACTGGGTGCAGCTAATTTCAGTAGTACTAAATTACTGATTAGTGAATAAACACACATGCAAGCTTAACCTAATTAAGTTGAACATGACTTCCAATTGCAATATTTATATTGTACTAAGCATTGAATGAATGAATTAATGTATTCAATATTATGGTATGTGCAGATGGACAAAGCTTCTGTGTTGGGAGATGCTATCAAGTACATGAAACAACTACAAGCACGTTTGGAGACACTTGAGGAACAAGCTGAAGACAACAAAAAAGCTGGATCCACAGTCCAAGTGAAGAGATCTATTATCTTCACTAATAATGATGATGATAGCAACTCCAATAACCAGCCACTTCCTGAAATTGAAGTAAGAGTTTCAAGCAAAGATGTACTCATCAAGATTCAATGTGACAAACATAGTGGACGTGCCGCTACGGTGCTTGGCCAATTAGAAAACCTTAATCTCACTGTCCAAAGTAGTACCTTTTTGCCCTTTGGAAACAACATTGTTGATGTAACCATTGTTGCTCAGGTAAATAAATTAATAATTTAATAGTGTATTATATATAGGAAACCTAATTATTTATTGAATTGCTAAACCTAGATTATCATAATTCATAAATATTAATTCTCTTGCAGATGAACAAGGAAAACTGTGTGACAGCAAAGGATCTCCTGGGAAGCATACGACAGGCTTTAATCGTCCATAATTAACCATTTGAAGGAATATTTAATCTACTACTACATCAATAAGTTTACTCAACAACGATTTTTATCACAGTGCTTTCTATCATTTTTCCTTTTTTGTCCTTTGATAAGGACTCTAGGGTACTATATCCATGAAGGAAGGTCCTGTGATGGGAGAATCTATGATCTTATTTCAATGTTCACATATATTTTTCAAGGGTTTGTCTTTTCTATTATGTTCTGGGTCGGTGTTTGGAATTTCAACAGATGGTGCCAAAGTGTTTTTCTTCTGTTGTGTTTTTTTTCATAGTTGACTTGACTAGGTTAACTATGTTAATTCCATCACATGTGTAATTGTTAATTTTTCTAATCATTATTTGGATGGTTTTTTTTAGAAGCTTTGACTTATTGTATAGACCTCTTTTCTTCCTTCTTTCCTGTTGTGAAAAGGTTCTAGGTTTGATAGAAACTGTGGCAACCACTTCTTTTGTAATATCATTGTACCTTTTGTCGTTTTGTGATTATTTTTATATAAAATTCTTATCATTATAGTTTTCATATCTAGTTGCCATTTTTTTCTATCTTAATTTATACTGTTTGATCACCTCTCCAACTCATACGATCCCTGTCGAGATCTCTATGCATATATGTACTATATTTTTTCCCCTAAACATAAACTATTTCATTCATTCAAATGATAGAATTTATTGATCCAATGCTTGCTAAAAATAAAATAATGACTCTACCAACAAACTTACAACATTCATATTTATATCAATAACATAAAACAATAAAATACGTAAGTCTACAAATATATGACTATATTGAAATGTCCAGAGTATGATTTCGGATATGAAACATTGAGGATGTACCAAAGTCAATAATTGGATATCCTTTGAATCATCTAACAATTTGAACTGAACAAACATCGTAATAAGATGAGAAACCAAAACAATATTGCACAAAGACGACGAACAAAATAGTGTCGCATTAAGAGGACGAAATTACGAAAGAAAAAACTAAATAGATGTAAACTAGGGTTGTAAAATGGGTTGACGATTCACAATAGAGAAGATTGTGTCTTTACTTTTTTTTCTTTCTTCATATATATATATATTATTTTATTTTTTGGTAGTGAGAATTTTTTTTTGATAGTGATATATATATATATCATATTCACCTCTCCTAAAAAACAATACCCTTCAAAAAAAACCTCTTCCAAAAAAATGTATATTCACTTATATATATATATATAGGATTTGCTAGAACACACTCTCTAGTTTTTATGTGGGAATGTTTTATCAAGTTATAACTAAAAAGTTAACAAATACACCTTGAGGTGTATGTTGCTATAACACACACCTTCTAAATATATATATATATATATATATATATATATATATATATATATATATATGATATAAGAAATATATTCATGTTTGTTGTAGTATGACTCAAAATTTGATGGATGGAGAATATTGTTGTTAAAAATATAAAAGATTTGTTTCAAATATATTTTGTGCTGAAAATATATTTATGGACAATAAATATATTTTTGTACCGTATGAAGGACGATTTGATGCAAATATATTTTGAAAGGGAATATTATATTTTTGATGCAAATATTCTTTCACTGAATGAGGAAAAAAAATGTGTATCTTCAGTGTAATATTCGTTCCAAATTTATGAGTTATATTTCTCTATAAATATAGACATTCTATCAGAATAAACCTTGAGATAGAGGGGGCTGAAACAAGGGTTTAGAAGTCAACAAGAAAACTAGGGTTTGTATTGAGTTTGCTCTTGGGAGCAAACACTAGGGTTGGGGTTGATTCACCTTGGAAAACACTATTAGGATTGAGTCTCTTGGTCACGGGAAGAAATTGGGACTTTGGGTAGAATTAGGCGGTAGACTTATTCTTGTAACCCAATGATATCTCTTTTGTAAAGTTACTCATCATTATAGTGGAACGGATGGCTGCTCTCTCCCCCATATTAGGTCAGTTTTGGACTAAACTGGCTAAACAAATTATGTGTGTTCTCTCTTTTCTTTCTCTCGCTGTTTTTTACTTTTGTTTGTGTTTATAACTTCCACACACTTTGTTTGGTTGCTTGACTATTACTTGCTCCACACATCAAGTATTTTATTGGTGTGATTTTTCATCGAATTCACAACAATGTTTGTACCAAAGTAGGCAGTATATTGAAAAAGTGAATCAAAACAAAGCCCCCCACCCCCCCACCCAAAAAAAAAGTTAAATAATCGGGAGATATTAGAGTGTTTGAAATATGTTTGTTCCCTTTCATGTATAACCCTTTGGCTTTATTTGGATAACCTAAAATTAACAAAGCAGAACGGAATGGAACGGAACGGAATAAAGATTCCATTTTATTGTTTGGATAATTTATGATGGAAAGGTACTAATTTTCCACTCCATTGTTTAAAAATTTGACGGAACGAAATGAGTTATAATTTTTTATTCTAATTTTACCCTTTATTTAAAATTAAGAGCAGAGACATACCAAAAAAAATTAAGGGCAGAGGATAATCCTTCGGTCTACATTCGGGCTCAATGAACAATTACAAATATATTTATATTTATATCCTTCTAAAAGCATAAAGAGAGCTTGAACCTGGACTTCTTGGATTCAAGAATTGACTTTTCTCCACTAAACCAAGTCTTAGGGTTAGTTTTTTTTTTTTTTATCCATTTAGCGTTAGTTTTTAACAATTCAATCTAAAATTAATTTATTTTCTCTATGTACGATGAATGCAAAATAAAAAGATTGTGCTATTTATATTTCCCTCATTGTATTAACAACATTATTTTTTTTGGTACATATTAACAACATTATTATTAATGAAATGCTATAAGCATGTTTTACTTTAAAAAAAAAAGATTGTGAGGAATATCCTTTCTTATCTTGAGATAAACATTTAGTAATTAATAATTATGTTCGAGAAAAACTAATAAATGTGTCTATTAATTTCAAAAAAAAACTTATATCTTGGCTTTGTTTGATAAAAATGGCAGATAGTTATCAGCTAACTTATGGTGAATAACTTATAAGTTAGCTTATAGCCAATATAAGATAAGTTAGCTTATTGAATTTATAGTGTTTGATAAAATTAGCAGTTGAAGTAATTTATAAATATGAAATGACATAAAAGAATGTGCATTTAATTAATATTTATTTTTTAAATTAAGATTGCAGTGATAATATTGATTGTTGTAGGTTTCGATTGCTTTTAGTACTCAGGTTAATGTCAAACTTCAATTTTGCCTATGTCGCGTCGAAGGTTTTTAGACTAAGTATGTTGCTTTCGGTTGCGGGTTCGTTGTTGCTATTGTGGAGGCAGTTTGTTTTTGTGCTCTTGTGTCTTTGTGTATTCTTATTTTTGAGTTTGCTTGTGATTCAAAAACTAACCTGAAAGGGTTTGATTACTTTCGTATTAGACTCATCTCTCGATCTGAGTTCTTATGCGTCTTTCTAAAGTCTATTTTGTTTGGTGGTTTGACTTCTTCAATTATATGATGTTCAAGATTTGTTGAGATCTTCAGGTTTCAAGGCATCATGTCTGCCTCCACTCTGGTATTCCATGCTCGAAAGAGCTTCTTGTCACTTGGATTTTTGATACCATGTCGGTGATTGATCCATTTGCCATATCCCTAATCATTCTTGGCAAATTAAGTTCCATAGCAACAAAACCCACTTGATTTCGTCTGTTCATTTCAATGTATCAGGTTCAACTCTTACTAATGATAATTTCGGTGGACTAATTTATCTTCTTTAAAAAAAGTCTCATAACTAAAATAATCTTTAAACAAACTATTTTTCAATCAATTGTGTTCTTATTTAAATAAATAAATGTTTCTTTAGCTTGCAAACTACATATATTATATACAACTGCAAAGAATAATATATTGAAGTAAATGTATATTCGTTTAAGAAATTGATTCATCTCAACAAATATTTTCTCTACGTATTGATCGATTTGAGAACGAACTCTAAACTACACGGTTAAGATGATAAGTATCGATCATTTGCCCTTCAAAAAAAAGTATCGATCACTTGTGTCAACTTTTTTTTACAAAAATCACTTTTGTCACATTATGATGGTGATTGGATGTTCTTTTTAATTCAAAGAAGTAGAAGAAAAAACACTTGTACCAACCAATCAGTTTGCCAACAAAGGAAGTTATGAATTTTTTTACATAAGGAAAGTTATTAATTAATCAACTTTTGTGTATGTCATTAGAGCCGGGATGACGGATCATATGGGTCCATGTGATTTAAATTTGATAGTTGCAAACTAATTAATTTACGAAACAGCTTGGACCCACCATAGATATTGTGATCTCCTTGCTAATCTGGTAATCGTTTAAAATAGTGTACTGTACATGAATTTCTTCTAGAGCTGTGGTCTGTGGTTGCCCTCGGTGTAAATGTAGCTATCCTTTCACTAACAGACCTTGATTATTAAATATTGTGTTTTTTAAGTCACGACTATATAAATAAGAACAAGAATGCAAAATTTATGGATAGATATTGTTGATAATTATTAATATTTTTATACAGAAGATGATTGATAAATTATTAATGATGATTATTAATATTTTTAAGGAACAAAGCTGCGTAGTTTGGCCGTCTCTGCCGTTCTGGTCATACGATTACGGATACCAAACAAGAATAGCTGGGTTGAGTCTCATTTGTGGGCTCCAAGCTTCATTAGTATTTATTTTCCTCAAAAAAAAAAATTAAAAAAAAACTCCTTTATTTTTTTAAAGAATTCAATTTGATGCGACATGTTAAGACTGAAAGTATAAACGAAGAATTTAGATATTAATTAATTATGAGGACCGGACCTTCGGGTGTGCAAGGAGCTCAATGGAACCGGATTTTCCTAAAGCATGGGCCTCAAAAAAAAATTATAGCCTAGTAGTACTACCCCACTAAAAACAAAAATTCATTATTCTCTTTCTCTCTGATACCACGCGTTCCATCACCATCACTCCATCAGACTTTCCTATTCTTCTTCCCCAATTTGATTTCCTTTTCCTCTTATGTTGTCTTGTTTTAGGTCTATTGTTTTTGGTGTTAGGTGGGTGTTTTTCTGGGAGGATGGTTTGAGATTCCTCATGTATACGGTAGTGATTTTCATCTTTGGGTGTATCGCATATATACGACACCTTGTATTTATCTTTTAAAAAATTTAAATAGCTCATTGTTCTTTAAAAAAATTTGTTTTTTATTTTATTACGGGCCTATTTTTACTTACAGAACCGAGCCTCCGGATTCGTAGAAACGACCCTGATAATTATCAGCGATGGATTTGTCTAGATGAAAAAAGATTTTAACATAAAATCATAGGTTCGATTTCGACTCATATGAAAACTCTGTATATCTTATTAATACTCAGAAACTTCATATGTATAACATGTTACATAAATGTTAATTGTTTAATGTCAAAGAAAAAATAACATAAGGATATTAACCAGGTGATAAAAGAAATTCAGAGACATGGGTTGGGTCCATTATAATATATATTTTTTATCTTTTTATAAGCTCGTAGACCATAATTACATCAAAACTCTACGATTAAAATAAACACCAACAATATACTACCATAAAAAGTCAACACACCCCACGAGAGGATGAGTGAGTAACTGGGAATTCATGGGTAAATAGAGACGATAACCCGCAAGCTAGTAGCGACCTAGTTTGTTTGTCTATAAATATGTCGAATATGAATTTATCAGTCTACATCCTAAAGCGATATAATATTATGTTATATTGATGACGACCAATATAATATCAACTAAAACCATTGTAAAAAAGTTAACACACCCGAGAGGAGGATGAGTGATTAACTGAGAAGTCATGAGTAAAAATAGATAGCATTACCCGCAAGCTAGTAGCGACCTACTTTATTTGTCTATAAATATGTCGAAACTGAATTTGTCACTCTAAATCCTAAAGCGGTATAATATCTTGTTATATTATATTGATGAGGATCAATATAATATCAACATCCAACCATTGTTATATTGATGAAGCAAACTCAGACTCAATAAATGTGATTGAAGCCCTCAATAATAGGCACATGCAATACACATATTTGGGTGCTATAGCAATGGAGTTTTTTCTCATGTTAGAAGAGAAGCTAATCAAACTGTTCATTTTTTAGCTATGTTTGCAATCTCTATTACTTCTGATCTTGTTTGGATCGAAGAATCTCCATCTTGTATTTTGATGCTATAGTGGCTCTTGACATAATGCCACTTTTTTTATTAATGAAATATCATGTCACTGTAACAAAAAAATGCAACCACCGTAAAAAAATGCAATTATTTTTATACCAAGAATAGAAAGTGAGAGTATACCTTAAAGGATATTAGTGTAATATGACGCTGCTATTACAAGGAGGATGAGTGAAGTGTTTGTGTTATTTAAGTTTAACAAGGAAGTGGATTTTTTTTCCTTAAAAAAAAAGGAAGTGAATTTTAGATTTTAAACTCCTCTTATGAGAGGGAGTACAATTTTTTCTAATAAATTTTGCATAATAAAGAAAGGAGAAGAGTGTATATTTTGAATATCTCGTAAAAGCAGTGGCGTAGCCAGGACCCTAACTTAGGGAATGCAAAATTTTAGAACTTCAATTATGTCTTTATGTGTGAAGAGATATATGTTTCTCTACGCGTGTCTTATCAAATTTTGTTGTAACATATATACGTCCATTTTATACTAAAAAAATGTCAAAGACATGTCAAAACTATTCTTTAAAAGACAAAAAATGAAAAAAAAAATATTGTGAGAACAAAAAACATTTCGTTTTATTTTTTAGAAATTAAAATCAAAATTCACAATATTTTTCAAAACGAAAAACTTATTTAATCCTTCACAATGGAACACCAATTACCTATATTAAATAAAAAAGGGTTAAATAAGTTTTTCGTCCTATAAATATAATAGATTTTGATTTTAGTCTTTATAAATTAAAATGAGGTGTTTTCATCCTCACAAATTTTTTTGTTTTGTTTTTGGTCCCTAACGAAAATAATTTTGACGTGTTCTTGATATTTTTTGAACATAATATGAACATACAAAAGTTGAACATAATAAACAAACGTAACATGAACACATTGTGAACATAAAAGACTCATAATTTTGACATTCATATTAACATAAATTGGTCGTTAGGGACCAAAAACAAAATAAAAAATTGTGAGGACGAAAACGATCTATTTAATTTTTTATGGACTAAAATCAAAATTCGCTCTATTTTTAGGGACGAAAAACTTATTTCACCCAATAAAAAAAATGTAGTTACACAACAAATTACCAATATTAAATAAAAATAAAAAAGACAACATCTAAAAGCAACAAGGTATGATTTTCATCTTTTTTTTTTGAACAAGCAAGGTATGACTTCCATCTATAACAACGTGATCAATGTTTAAGATTTAAAAAGTAGAGTGTGTCAGCAAAGTTTGATGTGAGAGTCTCAGGTGGTGCATGAATACAATTTCAGGATATGCAAATGTATAAACAGCTCATATTATTGAGTGAAATTTTAAAAAACCAAGGGATGCAGGTGCATCCCCTCACACAAATGTGGCTCCGCCACTGCGTAGAAGAAAGAAGTGTAATTTACTCATTTAAATTTGAAGTTCACTAAAAAATAATTAAATATAAAAATCAACAAATAATTAAATGATTCGATATTGAATATGTATCCAATAAATTTCAGCATGCCAGAGTGTTCATCTAAAAAATGTGTTTTTTCTATTAGAAAAATCAAGTGGTATCAGAAAAGAGTTCCATATTTTTTTCTAAAAAGAAAACGGTATAAGAAAATTTGAGCACTACAAATTTGACATGTTGGTTCTTGTCTATGCACCGTCAACTTTCTGTCCGCCATATATCCATGTTCTTTAGATCTTCCATCAACAAATGGTTAGGTCAACAAAGCAGCTTTAGTGGCAAAAAGGTTATGAATTAAAAAAGATGATGGAGATTGGACTTAACAACTTCAACAACGATTTTCCGTCCAAAAAATAAAGAACTTTGACAACGATTTCTTTCATAGTGATAATCAATCATTTGAACTTTTTGCATTACATCTTTTTTAGGATTTATATGTTTTTTCTTTCAACGGGAAAAAGAATGAATTATTTTTTTAGGATTTATGTGTAATGCAATTACACAATTTTAATGTTGTTTGTGATTTTTTTACACTTTTTTTTGTTGGTGAAAAAAGGTATTCATGCTTTAATTATAATTCATTAAATCATATGTTTTTTATGCCAAGGTCTATGTCAATAAGTTATGCTCACAGATATTTAAAATAAATCATTTTTTTGCTGATACACTTATCTAAATGTTGCATAAATTTGAAATTTTGATCAATTTTAATACGATATTTTATCAATTTAAAACATTTGTAATCATGAAACTTTTTTTAAAACTTTACCAAAAAAATTGAAACTACTTTTTAATATTTCTTTTGAAAACGTCTATGTTCTTTATATTCAAAAAAGAAACTTTGTTGTATTTATAAGGTCTTACGAACAGTAACAAGTGTCCTAAAAGGTTTGTTTAGTGATTTATTATCCATAAAACAATTTTTTTTAGGGGATCCATAAAACAGTTATTATTGCTTTTGATCTTTATCAATAAATCTACTATGGTTAAGTGACTAATTTGGGTCAAAACTTTCTCTATTTAGTGACAATGTATATAAAAATATTACTTTAAAGGATTTTTTTTTTTTGAAAGAACTTTAAAGGATTAATATCTTAAATAGTCAATGAAATTTAGGTGAAGTCTAGAAATAATTTATGTAAAATAAAATAAAAACACATAATTTTTATTTTTTTTGTCAGGTAACCTGGCGGCTGGAGAAATTCACCTTAAATGTGAAATAGCGGGGTGTCCGGGGTTCGAACCCCGGCCCCTGCATACATAATGCATTATCCCTTACCAAGTTATTCATATTTTAACTATATATGGACCATTTTTAGACATTTAATCCTTTATAAGGGTTATTTTTATACTTCGTCCAAATATTTAATTTTAACTCGATATTGTAAAATATGAAGAATCTAAAATTTCAGAAGGTAAAGTTTGTGTTTTTATTTCAGAGTCAAAATTTTATTTTCAAAACAAATTTTCTATTTTCAAGTTTGTGACTTTTCAGACCTTATTCAAATTACATAGTTATTTTATGTATCGCCTTTTCTAGCAAATGTATTAACCTTATTTTAAAAATATTATTGTTATATTCATTATGTATACCTGAACAAGATTTATTTGCCTTTTTTTTTTCCGTCATTATCTACCTCAAAGGATGTGATGAGAAAAGAGTTTACTATGTCCCAATATTTATATAAATATTTCACAAAGTTTGCTTGGTTTTGGTCATATTTAGCCAACACAAATTCTCCTTTCTCATTGTACCAATCAAATAATCTTTGACCGTTATCTTTTACATCCTATCCATTTGCCACGCGCCTTATCTTTTTAACAAAAATGTGTTAGGTTTTGGATTTTATAATCCGAACAAAGTTCGGATTATATAATCCGAAATATATGTAAGCAACAACCAGAATCTCTTCCATTAAAGTAATTGTAGATTTCACTTTTAAAACAACCAAAAAACAAACTAAACAATGATAAAAACATATCAAAAAAATTAAAAATATATATAAAATACCACCAAAAAATAAAATAAAAAACAGATAAAACTAAAGCAATTTTTTTTAGAATTTTTCTAAGAATGTGAAAAATAAATAAAAAATGAAAAATGAGTTTAAAAGATGAAATCTTGGATTTTGTGAGGCAGAGTCCCGTGAGAAGTCCCTTTTTGGATTTTTTCTGATTTTCTAAGAAAGTTTCGGACCAATCTGATCAAGTAGCCCAAAAACGGAATTTCCAACTGAGACACGGTGCGAACAACTAATTGTGACCTAAAATATTAGTATGGTCCTTAAATTGACTGTCCATGTTACAAACATGTTCGACATTTGTGCTAATACGATTCATATTATATAATCCAAACTATTTTCCCTACATCTTTTGTCACAAGAGGCGTGTTTAAATGGTTAGAATTATAAAATCCGAATCGACGAAAATCTTTTTTTTTTCACCCCAAAACAGGGGAAAAACTCATTCGAATTACAGAACCCGAAAATCCCTTGGCATTTTCGTAAAAAGTAGGGCGTGAAAGAAGGTTATATGGTGGGAAAAGTAATAGTCATGATCTATCTTTAGTTTCTTCTTTCATTTGGGCCATGCTTTTGGGCTGTTCAAAACATGTATGTTGGACCGAAGCTGTCATGAACTCCAATTTATTTTAATTTCTTTTTTTGTTACAAACTTCAACATCTCATTTATAAAGCAATATCATTAATAATGCAACATTGCAACTTTTTGAAAGAAGCAAAATCCAATATTTTAAAAAAAAAAAACAATTAGCTAAAGTGGTTAACAAGTTCTGCTAAATGATGAATTATTCAGGAGAACCTGAATTCGATTGCTATGTGAAATAATTATTTGTCAAACTTTACTTCCTTTCAATTCAAACTTCGGATTATCATAGTCCATTTCCCTCGAGAATCAAATGGTTTTCATGCAAAAAAAAATTTGAATTTCGCTAATTTAAAAGGATATTGAACTAGAAAATAGCAGATTTGCTATAAAATAATTGATCAAAACGTATTAATGAGGACTAATACACACAAACAGAATGAGTGAATATGTTTTCATCCTTAATATGATGTATCTTAATGCTCACGAAAACATTCTCTTCTTTTTAAAAATGAATTTTGTAGTTCATTAAGTATTACATTTGTTGAATTGTTAAAATAAAAGTATTACATTTGTTGAAAAAAAAATTGTGTAATTTGCGATGCAAAGTGATATATTAATGTCTCGATTTTGATTCTAAAAAGAAAAAACCACTTTTTGAGACAAAAGCTATCACTTTTGATTCTATAAATTGAGTTATGATCACATTGTAGTAAATGCGTTACTTCATAACCAAAATGTTTAATTTTAAAAAGATAGACTATTTTCTACTTCAAAAAAAAAAAAAAAAAAAAACAATATTAAAAAATAAAAAAAAAGATAGACTATTTTCATAAGTGTGATAAAATGAAAAACCAAATTTTAGACTTGATTTCAATAAGATTGAATATACTTTGTCCAAAACCCGAGAATCCAAGACCAAAAACATTTTATGACCAAAATTTTATAGTTTTTATTTAGGGACTCTTACTAGTGACTCCCCTTAGTGTAAAAAAATTAGTTATTTTCTCTCTGTTTTTTTAAGGAAAGAATGAATACAGCGTCCCATTATTTTCCCTCTTTTTATCTACCTGATTTTAAACTTTATTTTTTTTGGACAAAAGGTTCTAGACTTTTCCCTTAAAAAAAAAGATTCTAGACTTTATCTTCACTCGGACATAAATGACGCATGGAAAAATGATATTAACATTTTTTATTTTTCTTTATTTTTTTTCCCTTGTTGGTACCAAAACTAGAAAGAATCACAAAATGGATTCAATGATTTATGGGTTGGATGTGGGCAAGTCGAAGATGGGATTGAATTGAAAGGAATGTTGTCCCATAATTTGGTCCCCAACCCTCTTCTTTTTTTTTGGAGAGGTCCCAATCCTCTTCTCTAATGAACGTGCAAGAGTGTGACCAAAGAGGAGCAATATTAATCACTATTAGAATGAGAAGTGAGTTTCTTTCATTAATTCGATTGTTTGCATGTTCTCTGTGTGGGAGCAAATGGTAATATACTCTCTATGTAAATATGCCAACTACAAAGGTTCTTAAAGAGGCAAAATAAGTCGGGCAAGACAAAATTGAAAAGGACGCAAGATAACAAGATTTGAGCATACAACCCATCTCTTTAGCCGATATTGTCTTCTATAGTGATCAAGCAAACACACACTCTACTATGTACATTGGATTTAGAAGGATTCCCAAAAGTCTTTTTAATCCCATTGATGGAGACATGTAAACCATGACATTCATGACCATGCAAACAGGGTCGTTCCTAGAGTTTAAGGAGTCTTAAACATAATAAGAAAAATGACCCCTTACATAATATATAATAAAATTTGTTACTTCGTTGTTGTGATTTTATTAACTCTTTATTTCACTTTTTTCCCGCTTTCTACTACTAAATAAATGTTTTTTTTAGACAATATCTGAAAATAAATCAAATACACCAAAGACACCAAAACAAAATAAAATATCGTAGAAGTATAGAACAATAACACATGTAAAGTACACTGAAATTTTAGCACCTAAGAATAATAACATCAAAAAAAAGTAAAAGTATATCAACACGTAATTAACTAAATTTTAAACTTTTGGATGCAAAGTTCTCCAATGTTAAACTCATAACAACAATAATACATGATGCAAAATTAGTGTTAGACTTTTTAGAGGAATCATAGATACAAGAAATCATTTGTATACTAGAAGTTCATCATTCTTCTTTATATATGCTATAAGTATATCTAACAAGTTCATTACATGAATGTGTCCGCATGATCTTGCATTATCAAATTTAACTATGCAATCATTTCAATCAATTCAAGAAAGTTGATATAACTATATTGATGTAATTTATTTTTTTGAAACCTTTGAAAGACAAGATTAAGATTAGTTTCTCTAGTATGTTCATTTTCAACTAAAATATAATTTGTTTTGTTATGAAAATTATCCCAATTTATTGGATAATAAATATCACCAATATTTTTAATATTAGTAAAGCACATTATTAGGAACAAATGGCCCAAAAAAAAAAATCACTAATCTCTTCGATAATAATTTTTGGCACATTATTAAAAACAACCACATTTTATTTTATAGAAGGGTGTATATAGATTTTTTTTGTGCTATACGAGTGAACATATAGCAAATCACGCCAAAAACATTAACAGACTTCAGCTCAGCTCATCATCATGTCAATGTTTGGGGCCTTTATGTAAACTTTGTTATATATATACCCTCTATAAACGAAATATTTCTATATACACCCCCTCCATAAGAAAAAATATATATAAAAAAAATTGGACCCCCTACCAGCAAGGGCCCTAGGCCGTCGCACCCCCGGCCTATGGCCTAGAGCCGGCCCTGCATGCAAATAATTATGGGTGTGTTTGAAAGGGGGTTAGGAGGAGAGTAGGGATGACTTGTTTTCTTTTGCTAAATTAAACAAGTTATAACATATATTGGGTTTTGAGGGAAGTTTGGGGGGTCATCTCTATTGGTCAGAGTAACCACACAAGTGCGATGCAGAAGTCTTATATTGAATGAAAAAGTAAATGTTGAACAATATATAAATGCGAGGACACATAAACTTCATGTCTTAAGATTTTGAGTAAAGGTGTGGCTCCAACTCACTTGTATAATTGCTTTTACCTAACATGAATGACTCCCTGACTCTCCACGTGACCTAACTGTTGTATCAAAGTCAAAGGTTCGACCGGCTCCTTGTATCGAAAGTCTTCATAACCCAATATAGAATACAAATGATTAAGTTATTATATATAATAATATCTTATATTATTTTTTTCTATTTCTATTTCGAATATATATTACGTAGCCTTCTAAAGCTCTTGAAAATCTCCCCCGGGTATCTTTGATAGATATTTCTGAGGAATCTTGAAGAGGAAAACTTTTGAGGGTTAAATTTATAGAGAGAGGTTTCTGAAGGATTTTGAAGCGAAATTTGAAGGGTTAAGCCTATTTTTTGATAAACAGTTGATATTTTAGTTTAATGACAATTGATTTTTTAAAAAATTATAATATCCGTAGTTTAAAAAAGAAAAGTAAGTTTTCTCATCACTTGCCCTCGTAAGCTCTCCATCAACATATACCCTAAATATATTTTTTTAAAGAAAACATAATTTATTTCATTTCAAAGTACAAATTCTAACGACTAACAACATCCAATAACGGAATTTGTCCATAAAAAATAGAGTGAAAACTCATTTAGGCTCTCAATTTTTTGACGGTCCAATTCAGTTTATGACAAAAATAAAACATAAATTAGTCCCAGGTATTTTTGTAATACGGACAAATTAGTCTTTCTATTATAATAAATCATGGATTAATTTGTCTTCAATGTGAAAATGTCAATGACTAATTTAAGATTCATTTTTGTTAAGGAATGAATTGGACCGTTAGAAAATTATGAGAGATTAAAATAGAGCGTCACCAAAAAAATAAAAGCTTAAACGAACACCAGAATAATTATGCGAGTACTAGCTAAATATTAGGGATGCATAATAATTTAAATTTGATGTAAAAAATTTAATTTCATGCATTATTAATGTAAAAAGTTTTACAATGTCAGTTCATT
>Ga0228711_1006702_pt1 | contig 16961 bp, 11 predicted proteins | sample MedpolnodulmetaG_2_FD_177996 | JGI IMG/M metagenome (GOLD analysis project Ga0228711, IMG submission 177996) | Root nodule microbial communities from Medicago polymorpha collected in Santa Monica, California, United States - brown nodules | ecosystem: Host-associated > Plants > Roots > Nodule...
TTAAAAATTTTTTTTTTTTTTTTTAATAATGGTTCCTTGTTTTAACAATTTGTGGAATTTTATTCTCCTATTTTCTAATCAGGAATTTTGATCCTCTAATGTTGTCAATTTATGAAATGAGACTCTTTCTTTTTACCCTACGCTGACCTGTACATATTTATTATGATATGAAATTTATCAATAAGAAAAATTATTGACATTTCAACTATATTAACACTCTTGCAACACAACAATCATATGAAAAATGATTTATAATTAAATATGAAAAAAAAATGTATGGATTATAATTACTTGGGCAATTTAAAAGGCTAGAAACAACTATGTTTTTATAAATGCGGTTGTTGATCCTCACGACATTCTTGAGAAAGTTAAGCTTAATTCTTATTTATGGCTTTCTTTGAATTATGTACCTATTGTTTTCGGTTTTTATGATTGGTGGAGACATCCAATCCTGTGTATGAGTGTCATGTAATTTTATTTTTGGTGGTGGCATCCTTTTTGTTGGTGTCGTGTTTTTGTAACTAATTTTGTGTGATTCATCACTCTTGGCACATCTTGTACGGAGTGAATCACTGTTCGTTTGAGCAATATATTCCATTTTAATTTGTTAAAATAAAAAATATAAATTAGAGCTATAGCAGCTAAAGTAACTCTCCTTAATATAGATGCCTAATCGAAACCAACTATCCATTCTCATTCTCATGTCACTATGGGGCCAATACCGAAGTATACACATACATACAATACACAATACAGCATTTTGTAACTATAACTATATTCTATACACACGTCCAATCCAAAAACAAAACTATATTCTATACACATCACAGGCAGCATTCATGAGTTAATGACTCATGAGACACCCCACACGCATTGTCCTATCTTTGACATAACTTCTTGCCCTCCATAATGCAAACAATTATTCCATTCACGCATTATTCTTTCATGATAAACTTCACTCTAGAACAAATAACTAACATAAAATTTTGGACTTATTTCTACAATAGATATAAAGATTTTTTTACATTTCCAATCGGTTGCAATTGTTGGATGATTAAAATTTTAACTTTAATTATAAGGAAAATATAAACAAGTGTCTTAAGGGCATTTGTTAAAAAGATTAAAGTGGAAACTTCATAGTGAAAATTGTGTAATCAACACATTAAAACATTAAAAAACAATTTTTTCTACTTAACATTTATCAATTGTTTTTATTTTTAAATCTTTAACAAGCGCTCTTAAACACTTGTTAGCATAACCCTAATTATAATTATTTTTCTTTACATAGCGGGGCATAAGCCTAAAAATATTACCCCCTCCGTCCTAAATTATAAGATGTTTTGGACATTTCACACATATTAAGAAATGTAATTAATTTTGTATTTGAATGAGATATTATGAAGTGTTTTTGCAAAATTGTCCTTAAAAAATTATATGGGAAAGATAAATTAAAAAATTGAAAGAATAGAGCGTAATAAATAGTTAAGTGTATAATGAAAAAACTAACATTAATGTTTTATTGGTATTGTAAAACGACTTATAATTTGAGACAAATTTTTGTTCAAAACAGACTTATAATTTAAGAAGGAGAAAGTATAACCAAGCATAAGATACACCCCGCTTTAGTTGTAATTTGATAACCATATAAATGCATTATTTTTTGGTGGTGGTCGGGGTTCGAACCCCGGACCTTGCATATATTATGCATTGTCCCTACCAACCGCGCTAAGCTCACAAGGACCATATAAATGCATTATATACGAAAGGAAAAACGATATTTTTAAAGATAATTAATTTGTTTTAAAAAAAGATAATTAATTATATTTAACTTATTTAAAAAATTGAATAATATTCAATATTCATATATTATAAATTTCAATATTATTTTTATTTTAGAGTATCTAATTGAATATATTTTAATTGTTTGGATTGGGTTCAAAAGAAAATTAAAATCACCTTTATAACAAAACAAAACATATTTTTAACATTAATTATTAATGTGTATAATTTTAAATTTAATATCAATTTTTCTTAGCTCATATTTTATGATATTCCAGATCTTAACTTTTGAATTATATTGAGTCAAAAAAATTTAATTATATTAAAGGAATATAAATTATCTCCATATCATATTTGTTGATTTTTGTACTAATTAACTTATATAAGTATTCATAGAATGTTAATAAAAAAAAAGTATTCATAGAAAAAATTAACTAAAGAGTTGGTTTATAATAAGTTTTATGAAAAAAATTTGATTTTTCTTATTTCAAAACAAGTTATTTGTATTAATTAGGGGTATGTTTAGAAAAAAATAAAATAAATGCATCTAGTAATTTGAAAAAGAGTTTATAGTTAGAGACAAAATTTTAGTCAAAAGAGTGCTTAGATATAGAGACATATGAAGTATTAGGAGAATGTTAAAGAGTGTCCTAATGACACTGGTTAAACATCGAAAACAAGTAAATTTTCATAAAAAAGTGATGTAATCATTACTTGATCAAAAATAACATTTCAAAGACAAAACTTTTATTTATGGATTCCTTAACTAATGTTCGGGAGACACCACTAGTTACCAAAACCCTAACATTTTAAATTTTCAATATATTGAATGCATCATTTCTAAGATGAAATTTCTATTAAACAAATGCTATATTAGCATAACATTTCCCTTAGGGTTCATGTTAAGAGATCGAAAAGAAGAAATATTCTTTAAAATTCCGTGCATTCAATTATTAAAAAGTCAAAGATTGAATGTAATACTCCCTCCGGTCCTATTTATAAGAAAAAAATTGACTTTTTAGATTTATTGTGTAATTAATGTATCTTGTCTAAAATATAGACCAAATACATAATTTATACAATGAATCAAAAAAGTTAAATGTTTGTTGTAAATAGGACCGGAGGGAGTACACACATTCGAATAAGCTATTTATATATTTGATTCATGGGTCATGCTAAGGAGCTTAAAGTCAAAATTAAAAATAAATTTTATATTCAAAATATAACTTTTGAAACTTTTAAGACATAAATGTACAATTTCAAGAAAAACTTCTACATTTAACTTCTTAACTTATGTCATAAGAGCACAAGTTAACATTTCCCTTAATTCATTAACTTGTGCACAAGTCACTGTTTCCCTTATTTTATAAGTTTGTCTAACATGTGTAATACAAAGGAGATAATTTTTTTTTTATTGAAACAATTATTAAAAAGTTATATATTGAATCTAAAATGAAGAAAATTCAAATTAAACTTATTATTGACACTATGATAGAAACACCTTTATTTTATGGAAAATGCTAACAAAACATTTGTTCAAAAGGCTAAAGATTTTTTTTTTTATTGAAACTTGTGTTTTCACCACATTGAAAATTTAAAATGAAACATTTTTCACATAAAATACATAAATTAGTTCCTCTTTTAAATTCTTAAGGACATTTGTTAACTGAGAAATGCTAGCAACACATATTGTAACACACACTTTCAAACACACCCTCTTTGATTGGTTAAAATTTACATGGGTCCCACCAAATTATGTGGGTCCCATATAAATTTTGTGGGTCTCATGTGAATTTTAACCAATCAAAAAGAGCGTATTGAAAAATGTGTATTAGAATGTGTGTTGTTAGCATTTTTCAATTTAACCCTTATTTTATTTGGAATATATCCATTTTGGCTTTACTTTGAAGTCCAAACGCCTCTTAAGTTTCTCTATTCTTCCCACTCCCATTGGGCGTTTAACTTTACTTTTTAACAAACGCATATCTTTTGCCACAACTTTGCAATAACGCCAAAAACATCATCTTCTCCTCACTCACAAACCCACCCTTTTGCTCATTCTTCACCTCTCTTTCTCTTTCACTTTCACTCCACTCACCCTTTTCTGCACCATGTACACCTTTTATATGATACAAAGTGCTTAAAGCTTTTGTAGTGATTATTAAAAAAAGTGATTTTGTGAAATGGGTTCTTGTTCTTCTGTTCATAGAGACTCTGTTTGTTCTAATACTGTTGATAAACTTGTGATTCTTCCTTCACCTATCAAAGATAAACCCAAAAATGATAACTTTATCATCCATGATCATGTTTCTGTTAAGCCTCAGTTCTCATCTTCTCCATCATCCAACACCTTCAATGGTTGGTTTGTTTCTTCCTTCACAACTTTTGATTCTCATGCATCATCATCATCATCATCATATAAATATACTATTTTTATTAATATATTTTTTTTCTTGAGAACTGAGTCTTAGCACTTTTTTGAATGTTTCTGGGGGTTTTCAATTGACCAATGATCTTATATTTTGTGGGGTCTCATGATTTGTTTATCTTTTATTAGTCTTCATGTTTCAGATTTTTAATTTTTAATTTTTTTTGTTGTTCTTTTTTATGTTTTTAATTAGCTTGCTTATATTGGTTATCTTAATCTTTGTTAATTACTTGTTAGATTTATCTAATATGATTTATGTTTATTTTCAACTTTTTTTGTACAAGCATGATATGATCTTATTTTGTTGATAAAAGCATATGATATTATTTTATTAATACTAATATTGATATTATTGCTATAACTAATTGTTGGTAGAAAAAGTATTTTGGTTTTTTCATAACACAGTCAATTTCCACTGCTTTCAAAAGCATCTATCTTTTTGCAAATATATGCTGTGGTTGGTGGTTGTCTCTTCAGTTTGTTGATGCTTTTTCATTTTATGTGATTGTAAATATGAAGCCAAAAATGAATTTTAATATGGAATATTTGTTTATATGGTTAAAACTGATTTGTATGATAATATGGTTTAGGTGGTAAAAATTGAATTGAAAGGATTAGAAGGTAGAAAGATGCCAAAAAGTGTTATAAGTACAACTCAGAATATCTGTCTTTCATTTTTATGCAAAGGACAAAATCTGTTACTGGGTGAGATGAGATGGCTATAGAGAGAATACAATTCCTCTTATAGGTTGAATAGACAGATTTATGTAGTTGTTGGCCTACCTTTGAACTTGATTCATAATACAGTATAGCTGACCCTACTTGATGAAAAAAGGCTTCATATATGTGGCTGTTGTTGGTAGAAATTTAAGGGACATTATGGACACTAGCAATTTATTAGGGTAGATATTAAGACTTATTGTTCATTAGTTTGTTCAATTATGGATCAAATTTGACTACTTTCAGTGAGGGGCATGACTTTGTTGTCTAGTTGTTTCTTAAAATTTTATTTTTGAACCAAGGTATTCTTGGCATGGAACTACTAATAATTGGGGTTAACTGTACTCTTATCCGTGTCATTTGAGCGATATTCGGTTTACTTTTGTAAAATAATTTTTTGGGATTCCAACTTTGTAGTTTAAATACTCTTTGTTTTTAGTCGTTCTAGACATCAAATTACGAGATTAAAGGTACTTATGTCCTTTGCCATTTGGATGGATTCTGGTTTACCCCGGCCACATCATCTGTTTTGTATAGTCAGATTGCTCGAATGTCTAAAAGTAAAGAATATTTGTATTACAAGGTTGGAATCCCGAAAAGAAATTACAAGGGTGTACACCAGAATTCACTCAAATGACCAGGGGCAAAAGAACATTTAACCCTTAAAAATCAACCTTTGAGGTAACTGAAATTTATTTAAAGAGTTGATCTCTCTCAATATACTATGTTTTGATATACACAGGGATCAAACTTTTGACCAAATAATTAAAGATCTACCACTTCTATATCTTTTTTTCTTAAATGGCATGTTGGTAACTTTTATTAGCATGAGTTTTTCTGTTAGAGTAACTTTTAAGCAATCAACTGTAAAAATGGTTGGTTTTAAAATATGGCAAAATTAAACCTCTGAGTGTCCAAGATTTTTGTTTTTCAATTTGAGCACTTTGTCTTTGTGCTGGTTGTGTGATGTTGAGTTTAACATGAACAAACAATATAAATAGACCAGAACTCTGTTTAGGGCACAAATAGTTGAAAATCATGCAATGTGGTTATTTTTCTTGTTGTCAATGTAATGACTATATTTCATGATATCTGTGACAGCTACTGTGATTTTGAGTTTCATATATTGAAGGCTTTTGTAAACATGGTTCCTCCTCTATTGGAGCTTTAACTATGTTAGCTTTGGGACCAGTAGTTTAGCACCACTCTGAGGCTCTATCTCTAGCTTTGAATGAAAACTCTCGTTTCTCACCTAGAACTATTCATATTTGTAGACTACTTCAATTTTTGGACCACAACAGGATTGTCACGTGAGAGTAATTACTAAGGAATAGTTGTATAGCTTTCAATATCTAGAAATTAGGTGAAACAAACTTTGCTATTTAATATACAGCATAAATTTAGATGAATTTTTGTTGGTACTTGGTATTACATTGTAACTCTTTTAATGCTTTCCTATAGTAAAACAAGAAAAATGTCTAAATGTTTAATGTGTATTTTTATCTTATCCTACCGATTCTTGTGTGAAAGTGGTCATAGTAATCTGGAGTTCGGCCTCTGGCCAAGGATTGTTCCAGCCTGGGATTGAACTTAGTTGCTGCCAATGGATTTGGCCTTAACTGAAGCTCATTAGCTACTTGAGCCGAACCGCTAACCGCTCAGTCGCTATAATTAGTCTTTTCTTCCCTAAGCTAACTGTAATTGTTTTTTATTACTAAAGGGTGTTTTTTTCCCGGTTGAGGCATCCTACCACACCATAACAGAAAATAGACTCCTCTGTTGTTTCTGCAATAAATAATTGCCAACTGTAGCTTCAAATTGGTTCAACTGTTTGTTGACACAAAGTCTTTGTGTTATGATGGAAATAAAGTCACATTGCAATTTTTATTGACTGCAATTTGTTAGAGTTACCTTGTAACAAGTACCAAGTACTCCCTGCATTCCTTATCTAATGATATTTTTTTCCAGTTTGATTTTGTTTGAAATTATTGATGCTTTAAAAATCGCTAGAAAAAGGTTTGTGCATCTCCCTTTGTAATGTTCCCCAATGTAGAAGTCAACTAATTATTTCACTTGTTGCATTAATTGATTTTTCATTTAAGTTACTCCATTTTGGTAATATTCATATGTTTTCGGTGTTTCTAACACAAACTTTTGAACTTTATGATACAGGTAGCAAAGAGGAAGCATTTTTTGATTCCAAGGGATGGTTAGACTCAGACTGTGAAGACGATTTCTATAGTGTCAATGGCGGTAAGGATGCCTTCCAGTACTTTCTTCTTTTTGTAGTTTTCAACTAGTGTATCTGAATCTGTTTCCTTCGTCATGCTCTCAACACAGAATAGGAAGTGAAACTTTGCATAGTTCATAATTGTACAGAAGGAGATTAGTCCTCTGTCGCCTATCTTGCTGCTCGAACCAAACCTCACTCATTATATTAATTTAATGGCTGAGAGAGATCTCAACTATTAGATTAGTCCAACGACTAGGTTAGTCCAACAACTGAGATTTAGATGAACGGAACGGAGGCTCCCTGCTGCTCAATCCAAATCTTAATTATTGGATTAATGTCATAGATCTGCTATTTTATTAATCCAACGGTTGAGATTTGAGGAGATGTACCGATAGAGGGGCTGGAGTAGGTAGCATTGCCATTTTAGATTGAAGATGTGTCTGACACATGTCAGGCTGACACTATGTGTCGTGTCAGGGCAGCGCATGTAATTTCATTCAATTACTTTTAGGTGTCATGTGTCCGGTGTTCATGTTTGTGTTAGTGTTGTGTCCGGTGTTCACGTATCGGTGCTTCATATGGGCATTATAGTTTAACCATCATTTCTTTTAAGGAACTTTTGTGAATAATGTTGAACTCTAGTTAGAACCTGGAGATATTTCTGTCCTTGTGCTGTAATTTTTCTTGTTCAATGTTTTTCATGACTCTTCTCCCTCTAATCAACATATAAATCTCTCTATATCGATCCAGATTTCACCCCATCTCGTGGAACAACTCCAGTGCACCACTCTTTCGGGACTCCTGCCATCAACAAAAACCTTTCTCATCATGTAGCTCCTGAACCATCTCCAAAGAAGAAGAATTTGTTGGAACTTTTTAGAGAAAGTGTTAGAGAAAACCAAAATGGTGAATTTGGAAAAAATTCCAACAATGAAGAGAAAGAAGTTAAACCAATTGTTATACATGATGTTCATACTAAATCTGCACAAAGTACTCCTTATATCTCAGGTGGTAACTCTACATGTAGCAGTATTGAAAGAACCATGAATGATGAAAACGAATCCGTTAAATCTATGCAGTGTTGCCTTCCAAGCTTGGCTTCATGTCGTAGCTTCAGTGAAAGAAGAAGGAAAGCTAGTCTTGCTATCGTGGCAAATGGAAAAGTTTGACTTGTAGTGCAATCTATCTGTGTATTTGTAAAACATGTTGGAAGATAAAGCTTTCAATGAATTGAATATGATAATGTAAATCTTTATCATGTTCTTGTAAAGAGATAAATAGCTATATGAACTTGGAAGAAGGGATGTTATGTCAATAAGCAATGAGATTTTGTTTCATTAACTTCATCTTTAAAAAAAAATTAAAAAATAATTGTATGCAATTAGGTGGTGTGCTATATATGGAAGACTTGCATGAATTTGACGTATTGAATTAGGTCCATCAGTCAGTTAATTTTTAGTTAATTAACAATTGGATCTTTTGCATAGTTGGGTCATGTTTTTTGTTTGATCGATTAAATACCAGTGTACAAATAAAACGTGAAAAAATTTATACTATTGTTGAATCATGTATTGTTAAATTAAGGGCTCAGATTCAAGCTCAATCAACTAGATCTTCTGATTAAGCTGGCTTTAAAGAACATCCAAGACCTCTAGGAAACCCTCTAAGAACATTATTCACAAGTTCTGTAATAATTTTCAACATGATTAACTTGTATTTTGACATTTTTATCAGTAACTCATACATGCAAGTTATTCTTGTTGATGACCGTAAGAATATAATTATGTGCTTTTCATTGATATCAATTGTGAATAATATACAACTGTTGTTGTTGATTCTGTTTTGGAAACTAAATGATTGCTAATGAATATAATTCATGACTAATCAATTGTTAATGAATATTTACAAGACAAACATACAATGAATATAAACATATTCTAATACTCCCCCGCAGTCTAAGCGGGAGGTGGACGGACGCTGAGACTGTCTCTGAAGTCTTGAAAAAGTATAAACGGAAGTTCTTTGGTAAAAATATCTGCAATTTGATGTTTCGAGGGTACGTGGAGCACTCGAACTTGACCCCAAGCTACTTTTTCACGAACGAAATGAATATCCATCTCAATGTGTTTCGTTCGTAGATGTTGAACCGGATTACCAAAGAGGTAGATAGCACTGACGTTATCACAATAGACCAAGGTAGCCTTATGAATAGGGCAGTGTAGCTCGAGCAAAAGATTTCTTAACCAACAGGATTCTGAGACCACATTGGCAACACCACAGTATTCTCCTTCAGCACTAGAGCGAGATAGCGTGGGTTGTCATTTAGACGACCAGGAGAGGAGATTGTCTCCAAGAAACACACAATAACCGGAAGTGGAGCGTTTAGTATTTGGGCATCCTCCCCAATTTGCATCTGTATATGATATTAATGAGGTAGTAGATGAGGGATAAAGATGTAGACCGTAGTGTTTTGTGCCTGAATATATCTCAATATCCGTCAGAGAGCATGCATGTGGGTGTCCATCGGATTATGCATAAAAAGACAGATCTGTTGAACAGCATATGAGATGTCAGGTCGCGTGAAGGTGAGATATTGAAGGGCACCTGCAAGACTACGATAGAGAGATGGATCCTCATATGGGACACTGTGTGTGGCGCTCATCTTAGATTTTGTATCAAGTGGAGTCGGACAAGTTTTGAAGGACGACATGCCGGCTCGTGAGAGAATGACTTCGACATATTTCTTTTGTGAAAGAAGTAGGCCATGCTTATGGCAAGTAACTGCAATACCTAAGAAGTAGCTGAGTTTTCCTAAATCTTTCATAGCAAACTCGAAGCTGAGGAGACAAATGATGGATTGTCGCAGAGTGTCTGAGGATGATGTGGTGAGGATGATATCATCTACATAAAGTAAGAGGTAGGCATGATTGGATTCTTGCTTGTAGATGAATAGGGAGTGATCACACTTGCTTTGACAGAAGCCAATTGATGAAACATAGTCGGCAAATCGTTTGTACCAAGCTCGAGGAGCTTGTTTGAGCCCATATAGTGATTTGCGAAGACGACATACATGATTAGGATGTGTAGCATCTCGGAAACCTAATAGTTGATACATGTAGACAGTTTCTTTGAGTTCACCATGGAGGAATGTGTTCTTGACATCCAACTGATGAATATGCCAAGATTTGGAAAGAGCAATACTGAGAACAGTGCGAATTGTAGCCGGTTTGACAACTGGGCTAAAAGTTTCTCCACAATCAATGCCAACCTGTTGACCTGCACCATCACCTACAAGTCGGGCTTTATGCCTCTCAAATGAACCATCAGAGTTTTCTTTAGGTCTAAAAGTCCACATAAATCGAATAACGTTAACATCAGGTGGTCGTGGTGCTAAATCCCACGTCTCATTTTTAATTAGAGCATTATATTCATCATGCTTGACCATTTTCCAATTTGGGTCTTTAAGTGCATGATGGGGTAAATCCGCAAGTGCACGGTTTACCGATGTAATAATAAAAGAGTATCGTTTCGACAGGGAGTTATGAATTCAATTAACTTTCAACAATGATTAGAAAAGAGTTTGAGTTGAAAAGTTTGGATTTTGTTTTAAAAGGGAAATAACAATAATAATAAAAAGGTGCCTTGAGATTATTGGTTCGTCATGGTGACAAATCCTTCATAAACCAAACCTAAACCTAGAACTTTATGTTGGACCTATTTTCTAAAGACAAGTTTCTCTTTAGCCTATCACATCTCCTTTCGGTTTCAGTGAGTGTGTTTCTCTAGCAATGACGCATATTGGTTTATTTATTGAAATCCTTGAAGCTTGAAACTTTATTGTCTCAAGGTTTGCTAGTCTATTCTCATGTTTCGCAATCCTTGTCTAATTTCACTTGTTCCAATATGAAAACTTCATCTTTCGATACTTCGCTTGATATTTGTGATTATGAATTAACAAGTACTAACCCTCCGTTGCCGCTTTATGAATTTGATACTTGTTAATTCATTATAAAAACGGTGAAATAGATTTACATAAAATTAGGGTTTGAGGCTTGGTTTGATAAAGATTACGTCATTGGACTACTCATCCAACAATCCCAAGACAAGAAGAGTCTACTCACTCATGTTCATTGTAGACATAGAAGAGAAGAAGAAGAAGAAGAACATAAAATAACAATAAAATAAAGGTGAACTTTTATTCAAAGAAACAATTGTCACTTATTATTTCCAAGAACAAAAGATGATTATACAAGTCTGATGGCTCCTCTATTTATAGCTAAGGGAGCAGCATAAAATTGCATTGAATCTGCACATAAATTTGCACCAAATCAGCACATAAATATATGCACCAAATCAACACATAAATATGCACCAAATCAGCACATAAATATGGCAGAATTTCTCTCTTTTTAGCTTTCTTCTCAAACAAGCTTTAATCATCCATTCTTTTGCTCAATTATGCTTTAAAACCCCTTCTTTTGCTCCAAGACTCAATCTTTCACCATATTTGTTCCTGAAATTAAATAACTTGCAATTGAAGTAAAATAGTTCTAAAAAGGAAATAAAAACACATAATATCTAAATAAAACGGACTCAAATAATATATAAAGAAACACTAATTTATGACTCATCAGTGCAGACAAGGGATTCTTAGGTAGAGGAGACTTTGTAATATGAGTATGTAAACCGTAGTGTTTTTGGTTTGGTTTGAAAATACTGTTTTGGCTCCTAGTGACGGGTTTTGAGTTTGCTTGTGATGTAGGTTGGTAGATTGGAGGAAGATTATTGGGAAGAGTATTATCTGATTGTAGAGTTGAAGAAGTTACAGTTGGGGTTAGAGGTAATTGGGGCTGGCTTGAATGAGTAATTGGAGTAGTGGGCCACATGGTTTGATGGGGTGTGTTTGGCAAAAGTAGGATCATCAAACAAGACATGACGACAAATGATAATTTTGTTGGTTGTCATATCAAGACACTTATATCTGCGATGGTTTGACGGATACCCAAGAAATATACATGGTGTGGAGCGAAGTTGGAGTTTGTGGATGGTACTTGAGGGAAAAATAGGAAAGCATAAACAACCAAAAATGCGTAAATGAGTATATGATGGTTTTTTTTTGTATAACATGGAAACGGGTGACTGAAAATTGATTGATTTGCTTGGTAAAATGTTAGGGATATATGTGGCCATTTCTAGAGCATATTGTCAAAATGATGGAGGTAGGGATGCATGAATTAATAAAGTTCGAATAATGTTATTAATGGATCGTATTTTTCGCTGAACTTTACCATTTGGAGAAGAGGTATAAGGACATGAGAGACGAAAGGAAATTCCATTAAGTTCACACATATTTCAAAAATTATTAAAGACATATTCTCCACCATTATCACACTGAATTGTTTTGATATCCCGTTGAAATTGTGTTTTGATGTAAGCTCACAGTTTTTGAAAAATAGGATAAACTTGATGGAATTTGTAAAAGGCAATTTAATGTGTTTACCAAGAGGACATGAATGACAAAACTGAGAATGTAATTTACTAGGTTTATTACATTCAATCAACTTATTTTTGCTAAGAAAAGACAAAACATGATCGCCTGGATGTCCTAGACGATTATGCCAAGTAGATGATGACAAAGCTGCAAATGTGGATAGATGCTTGGCCTTATTTGTGATATTGTGGTTGGTGATAATATATAGATCGCCTTGGCTTTCACATCTCATGATAGGCATCCCCGTCTGAAAGTACTTCACAGAAAAACCAAACGGGTCAAATTCAATTGAAACTTTATTATCAGTAGTAAATTGACGAACAGATACTAAATTTTTAATTAAATTTGGAGCATCAAGGACATTGTTTAGGATAAGAGGAGGGTGGGGGGTTTCTAAATGTGTACTACCAAGACCAATAATTGGAACAAAATGACCATTTCCAACAATGATTTTATTATTTTTATTCAATTTAAAATAAGACGAAAGATTACCTTGCGAGGATGTCGGGTGAGAGGTGGCTCCAATGTCCATGTACCATGAGGGGTCAGGCTGAGTAAGGTTGAGAGTGCTGAAAGCATTTCCAATGTCAGTTGGGCTAGGAGTGTTGACATTGAAAGCAGCCTGTTGAGGTTTAGGTCCAAGAATTCCACCCTGTTGTGTTTCAGGCCCATTATTAGGCTTGTTCCAGTTTGAGGTTGGGTAAGGCCACAATGGATAATTCGAAGGATCCCATTGTTGCCAAGGTGGGATGTTCCATGGCTGCCACTGTTGTTGTGGCTGTCCGCCGTTTCCTCTCCCAGAATTGCGGCCTCCACGGTTGTTTTTCTTGCCTATGTAACCACGGTTATTGGAATAAGATGGTGTTTGTTTGGGAGTAGATGATGGTGGTGTGGACACAACTTCAGTTGAAGGGGCTTCGACCATGAGTGCGGTTGGAGCAGATGAGGAGTTAGAGTCGCGGGCGGCACGCTGGAGCATGGTGGATTCTTCTAGCTCCATCCAGGACCATGCGGTGGCAAAGGTAGGGAGAGGATCATGTTGTTGTATGTAGGTAACAAAACGAGCATATTCGTTTGTGAGCCCGGATATCATTTTGAGAACCAAGCGCGTGTTGGAAACAGGAGAGTCCACGTTTGCAAGTTGGTCTGCGAGAGTTTTGAGGCGGGTGCAGTATGCTTTGGGGGAGGAAAACTCTTCCAGGTTTGTGTTACTGAAGTGGTTCTCTAGGTTGCACGGCCCGGGAATGTTTGTTGTCATTAATCATTGCGGCGATGCGGTTCCAGCATGCTTCAGCGGAGTCATCAACAACAAGGATGGATTAAATAATATCTGTTGTGACTGTTGCATACATCCATTGCAACACTACAACATCAAGGCGATTCCACAGATCAGAATCAGTAGCCTTAAGGTCAGCCGATGCTTTGATGGTCTGCTCATCCGACGACAGGACGATGTGGTCAAGCACGTTGTGAACGCGTGCTTGCACCTTGAAGAGAGCATACCATGAGAGGTAGAGGTTAGTGTCATTTTCAAACATTATAGGGATGATGGTTTTGACGTTATTGACGACGAAAGCGGAGTGAAATTTTGTTGTCGCTGTTGGAGGAGGGATAGATTGAGTGGCTGATGAATGTTCATCAGAATTTTGAGGAGGGGGGGTCGGTGCTGCCATGGTAAAGAAGGGAAGCAGCGACGGTGAGAAGAGAATGGTTAGGTTTGGATCGGAAGAGGTGATACCATGTAAGAATATGATTCTGTGCTTTTCATTGATATCAATTATGAATAATATACAACTGTTGTTGATTCTATTTTGGAAATTATATGATTGCGAATGAATATAATTCATGACTAATCAATTGGTAACGAATATTTACAAGTCAAACATACAATGAATATAGACATATTCTAATAATGACAAAAGGGGATCAAAGTATAATTTAATTTATCTCCTAACAATTGTATATTTTGCAGAATTTTTAGTTTATTACTTCTGATTGTTTAAGCTTTGATGTAAATGATTATATTGTCTTAATTAACCTAGCTTAGATTCAGCGGGAGCTTACAAACCTAACATTTTGATGTGTTAATTTAATTACCTTAGACAATTTTTCTTGAAAATGCATAAGTTTGTCATCATCAAAAAGGGGGAGATTGTTGAACCAAAGTAGGTTTTAGAACAATGTCTTTATGATTTTGATGATAACAATGTATGAAAAAACAATTGGATACTCTAATATGCGTTCAAGTGTGCATGACCATATAATTAAATTATGATTTCAAAATCAAGTTATCATCAAGCTCTAAACACAAAGGAAAGCATTTTGATACTCAAGAGAAGCTTTGAAGACTTACAAGATGATCTAAAGTAAGGTCAACAAAAAGTCAAAGCTAAGTTGCATCAAGCCTTAAAGACTATGAAGAAAACAAATTCTTGTTGAACCAAATTCTAATGAAAGCAAGTTTTGATAAACACGTCTGCAGTCTGGGAGACTTTTACCAGTTTTGTATTCTTCTGAAGGAACATTGCTTTCAAGTTCTGATTTCAAAGGCAAAGAGAATGCAACAAATCATTCCCAAAGAAGTAAAAGGTCCCTCTAGTATTATTCAACAAAATTATCCATTAGAGGCAAACTATTTCAAACCTGCTCAAAGCTTCTCAAGGAAGTTTTTTAGGCATTGGCACTCTTCGAACAAAGACTCTCCTATCTTTTCCTATTTAAGGACCTGAGCAGTTTGAAGAACACAACAGACTAAACATAATTTTAAAAGTGTCAAAACTCTGTCAAATTATATAGTGCACAACTACTTAGAGAAATTCTTAAAAACTTTCATATTTTATAATTTCTTAAGTATCAGAAGCCAATTAAGCTTATCGTTAGTTTACCACTCTGAACTTCACCAAAAAAAAAAAGTTTGCCACTCTGAGTACAAAGTGTAAACAATCAAATTATATTTGCAAATTCGAAGTCCTTTTGTGTGAGACAAGGAAATCTTAAATTTGTATGTCTAGTAAAAAATCTCTTGAAAGTACAAGGGGAATGGACTAAACTCAAATTGTGGGGTGAATCAAGATAATTACTTATGTTCACTCTGGGATTATCTTATTTTGTTTAAACTCATAAAAAGAGATTTAAAAAAAAAAAAAAAACCCTTCATGTGTTTTTCTCAATGTCAAAGTTCATTAGCTAACTTGGAGTCTCCAATAGCAAAAGACGAGACGAGACCTAAGTATAAGAATCAAATAAGCAAGATTTTTTTTTTAACGCAAGCAAGAAGACTTTAGGAGCAAGTAACATGGACAGACTTCTCCTATATAAAGAGATCTCTCTACCAATCCCTACATACATTAATTTCTCACCCCGAAAATATATAGCGGCAACACATTAAACCTTAACCACTCACTCACAGAAAAGAAAAGAAAAGAAAAGAAAAGAAAAGAAAAGAACACCTTGCCACCGTAACAGAATGTCTTCGCCGAAAACTTCAACGGCGGTGGCCGTAGATAGGATCAGCAATTTACCAGATGATATCCTGATTCACATTCTCTCTTCTCTTCCCATCAAACAAGGCTTTCTCACTTCAATTCTTTCAAAGAGATGGAAGAATCTATGGTGTTACGTTCCTGATGTGGAATTCGTCGAAGCCAAAGACTCCGGCTCGAAAGACAGCTTCGACGAATTCATTTACTACATATTGCGCTCGCGAGAAGCCGCAGGTAATCATTCCATCCGCAGTTTCACTCTGGACGTTAAACATGATTCATCTCGACTTTATGATCTCATTGTTGGTGAATCCCCTGAATTGCCTTATACTATCCTTACCTGTAGAGCACTTGTTGATCTTAAGCTCAATTTTATTGATATGGGTGACAACTTTTCTCCTTTTCACGTAACATTACCCTCACTCAAAACCCTACATTTGACAAACATTACGTTTCAACAAGATGATGATCTCATGAATCTTATAGAAGGATGTCCAATTCTTCAAGATCTTCACCTATTTGAAGTATTCAAAGGCACTTATGCAGGTTGGAACTGGAAAACCTTAACAATGTTGAACAGAGCAGATGTTACCGAATGTTATATTTCGTTGGAAGCAATTTCAAATGTCGAGTTTCTACGCATAAGACTATCCAGGGTATGCATGCCATTTAAAGTGTATAATGTCATTCATCATTTCTATTTTTTTTTTTTTTAAATACTCTGTCTTTAAATAATGCAGGCTTGTCAAGATTGTCACTTTCCTATGTTCCATAATTTGACTCATTTGGTGCTGAACTATGATTGGGATACAGTTCCAAAAATGCTGC
>Ga0228711_1006703_pt1 | contig 16959 bp, 7 predicted proteins | sample MedpolnodulmetaG_2_FD_177996 | JGI IMG/M metagenome (GOLD analysis project Ga0228711, IMG submission 177996) | Root nodule microbial communities from Medicago polymorpha collected in Santa Monica, California, United States - brown nodules | ecosystem: Host-associated > Plants > Roots > Nodule...
TTTATATTTGCATTTATTTTATGTTTATGATTATGTATTGAATAAATAAATATTGAATAAATAAAATCAAATTTATTTTCTAATTTTGTATTTAATGAATAAATATTGAATTAGAATAAAATCGAATTTATTTTCTAATTTCGAATTTATTTCAAGTGCATAAATAAATTAGAATATAGCAAAATAAATAATTTAGAATAAAGTGAACAAATAATTTAGAATAGAGTAAGTAAAATAATTTAGAATTAAGTAAATAAATATTGAATATAGTAAATAAATTAAAAAAAAGTAGTCACTATGCGCCATTTAACTTAACTTGCGTATTATTTTACACTTGCGCTAGTTAACTAGCGCAAGGGCATTATAGTATTTTCAGCTGGGTGCGAGCGAAAGTGTAGGGGGGAGAGCAGAAATCCACGTTTTTTTACACTTGCGTTAGTTAAGTAACGCAGGGATATTTTCAAGATTTCAGCTGGGCGCGAGCGAAAAGTGCAGGGAGAAGAGCATAAATCAGTTTTCTACCACATCTTTCACACCTTTCCCTGTAATATGAGAACAATATTCCAAGGATAGTTCCAAAAGCCCATAACAACTCTTTGAGATCGCATAGTGTTTCATCACAAACTTCTATATTTGACAAGTCCAACACCTCTAGCTTGGGTACTACAAAGTTCATTTCAAATATGTCCACATTTGAACATCCACAACAGGAAAAAAAAACAATGGCTGGAAAAGGAACTCCAAGAAAACGTACAACAATACCAGATGGCAATAACAGAAAAAAAATCAACAAAAAGAGAGAAAACTACAAATCAAAAGCATACAAATTCAGATGTCCAGAAAACTACAGTTGTTATGACAGAGAATGTAAAAGAAACCAAGAGCAGGAGTAAGGAATTCAGATTAGAGTTTATTGTGATTTCATCAAGGTACTTATCCACTATGGTTTTTGACTTTGTTCTTTTTGAGTTTCACATGACCTTAGTGTTTTCTGTTTAAAATGGTTGATATTCAGTAGTTTCACATGACCATGTGCATTACATGTACTTATATTTGTATAGAATAAATCTGAATAAGGCTAGAAATATATGTGCTTACATTTTCCTTAGAGTTTGGTTGAATGAATCTGAAAATTATGTGTTTACCTGTGATTGAAGTTTTCAGGAACAATGGTAAGGCTAGAAAAATCCATGTAAGGCTAGAAAGATATACATATCCTAAAATATCTGTGCTGACAGTAGAGTTGTATGGAATAAATCCTTGTAAGGCTAGAGATCTATGTACTTACATTTCCTTAGAGTTTAATTGAATCAATAAAAAAATATGTGTTCACATGTCCTTTGAGTTATTCTGGATATGCTACTAATAGTGTTCTACATTTTTTTTGGTTATTAACTGATTAGTCGCCAAAGTACCCCTAACAATAGTGGTAAAAATGAGCCAGAAAATTACGACTCAACAGAATCGACACCAATCGCAGACCGTGGAAAAGTCATCAAGAAGTTTGCTCAGACAGAGAAAAAAGCCTCAAAGTCCAAGTTTAAGCTTACTATGGACTATCAAACAAATTCAGCTCCTCCAATTCTCAATCAAAGAAAATGAAAAGTGTTACTTGATGACTTACAATACAACAAAATTAAGAAGAATTTTTCTGCAAACCAGAAGAAAATGACGATCACGACTTTTACTTGAACTACCAACCTTGGACTCCTATCGGATACGACGGCTTGACTATTGGTTTCGATATTCCTGAAGTAAGTTAGATAATCTATAAGCTATAAACATCTAAATGTTTTCAAATTCCCTAATTGAGTTTAATGAATGTTTCAAATCGGTTTAATTGTGCAGTGGATACCAATTGCATTCAGACCACCATCAAGTATGGCAATTAATGATATATGTGCTTACACAGTTGCATACATTTTCATGTCCGACGAGGAAAATTCAAATCGGTTAGTGATTCATATATATTAATTAATATAATATCTAAATTTTCATCTAGTATAATGTGGCTGATCATATGTGGATGCATTTCATTATGTTTTGTAGTGACGAGGTTTTGATCAGATCAACAACTCGTGTATATGGGGATAGGAAGGCTCTCAAAACACTGATGCCTAGATGTCCTTTTGACCAGGAGGTGATTTTTGTTTAACATCTACAAATGAAAGATGAAGTATCTCAGCTGAAATGTGTTTGTCATCATTTGCAGGTTATAAATCTGGTTGTTTCAAGACAAATTTGATTGTTGACTTTTGTTAGCAAGGAGAATAGAGTATGGTATATGCCTACGTCGTTTTCGGTAATAGCTTCTGATTATCATGAGATATAATACCTCATATCAATATATATTTGAAATTCTTAAAGACAATTAACAAATTATATTCAATACAACAATGTGCTTTGGGCTGACATCATAACCCCGACGAAATGAGGCGGGGATATCAAGCTAGCTTCATGTCTCACACAAGTTTTGTAACCAAGGTAAATTATGCATAGTTTTGCATTAAAACTGATTCACCCCATCATAACGATAACTTATTTATTAGTTGTTTTTCAATTTTTTTCAGATTTTTATCCCTATTAATTATAGGGGTATTCATTGGTATCTAATGTTTGTTGATTTCTTGGAGAACAAACTACTTTTGTTGGAATCTTTACCTTGTCCAGAAAGCAAGGTCATAGACGTCGTGAAGTGCTGAAGTTGGTATGTGATTTGGTAATGATTACTTATTGTATTTTTTTTTTTGGTTCAGTTAATAAATATTCTAATTTATTGCAAGGATTATTTCTTGAGAAAATGTTGAGTCACAAATCTTTCAAACAAATCAACACACTCTCTTCAACAACACCCATTTCAAACTTCTGTCTGGTTGAACCAAGATGTCTTCCACGTCAACGAAGTGGATCGTAATTATCAAATTTCTAACTAGTTATATTTGATATGTAATAACTATTTTGATTGTGTTCTGATGATAATCTTTTGTTATAGAAATGACTGTGGAGTGTTTGTGGCTAAGTGGATGACCGAAGGTGCGTTTCGAACTGATTATGACAAAATCAATGTAAGTTAAGTTCTGGTCATTAAAATATCAGTATGATTGTATCATTGAATTAGAATATAAATGGTCCTGATTGATTATATTGTTTCAGGTTGTAACTGCTACAAGAATGAAACTTGCACTTCAATTGGTACAAAGTAGAAACAATGTGTTGTCAAATGAAGTGTTATCAAAGGTTGTGGAGTATTGGATTTATCAGGAAGCAAAAAGAAAGGCGTTGATCCATGTTTGAATGGAGTTGGAATCTTAAAGTTATTGTCTTATTTGCTTAGAGTTTTAAGACTTTATTTATGTTTTGGTTGTAATTTATGGTCTTTTTAGGTACATATTTGACATTGTTTTGGTGACATGTAATACAATCATGGTCTTTTACATATTTTGTTGAATTCTATAATTATATACTATGGTAATTGCTTGAGCATTCTATTTACATACCTCTATCAATGTCGTTTATGGCGATTTGATATCTAAACCCTTTTACTTCCTTTTTATATTCATTGACTTGACCATCTCATCTTCATATTGTTGATATGAGTTGTATGAGAATATTAGAAACAAACATTAGATTAACAATGCCTCAGGAATGTATCCATTATATAACCATATGTTTGAACCAATCACAAAGTTAGTAGTAAGAAAACCTTTTTTTTCAATCAAAAAATGCTTCTCATTATTCAATTTTAAAAACATAAAACAAGTGTAATCAACAGTAAACTAAAGTTACTATAGTCATACGTCATTTCGAGTTGAGTCCTATATAAACTATAGACTTTCAACCAGTTGTTGTTTCTTTAATCTGCAGGCAAGAATCAAAGAACATAACATAATAAATTGACAATTCTTTTGTTTCGTAATTTTTCATTTGGTATCAGCAACATGAGCTTTAAGAACAAAATTTCATACAACAGGTAAAACCACCCAAGGTTGCTAGAAAATAGAAACCACGGTTAAAACTTAAAATGTTAATCCACTAAGTACCAGACTAGAATTGGGAAAACTGAAACCTTAATATTCCAATTTCATACACCATGAGAATCCCCAATCATAATTGCTTGAAAATCGAAAGCACAATTAAGGCTTAAAACACATTCCAGAATTGGGAAAATTGAAACCCTAATTGCGAATATTCAAAATTCATACACCAGAATTGCTTGAAAATCAAAATCACAATTAAGACATAACACATTAATCCACTAGGTCACACTCTAGAATTGGGAAAATCGAAACCCTAATTGAGAATATTCAAAATTCAAACACGATGAAAAACCCTAATAAGAAGCACCTTAACTTTTTTTGCGATAGCAAACAACTTCTGACAAACTAGCCCACAACGACGAACACAATATGAACCTCAGGTGAAGAAAACGATTCGACAGAAGAAGACTTCACGGAGGTGAACCATACGAAGAAGATGATGAATTTTGAAAACATTAAATCATTTTGGATGACGAAGAAGATGATGATTTCAGAGGACTGGATGATGAACGATGAATTTCGTGGTATGAAGAAGATGATGATTTCAGAGGACTGGATGATGTGAAGAAGATGAAGTTTGCCTTCTGTAAGAAGGGTAAATTCAAAAAACAATAACATAGAAGAGGGAGGGAAATTTTTAAATTTAAATATTGATTTTAATTAGTCAATATGATAAATTTAATAACTTTCATAAATTAAATAGTAAAAATATATGTCGGGACTAGATTGCAATATTTAAAAGTTTTCCTTCTACTTACGGTACTGTAGACCGCCTACACTGCAACATGATGTAGGTATCTGACGTGTCATCACTTGAAATCTGATTGGCTGAATTAGACGAATGCACCGAAAAAGTCAATTGCCCAACTTCACGATAGAAGCTTCCAACTATATATACTTCTTTTTCTATTCCACCATGCATTGCTTTCTTCATCTTTGGTGGTTTATCCACAATATCTATTCAAATTAAACCAGAATCAAATATTCACACTATATGGATTTAAACTAACAAAATAATCACATTGCTTTCTTCTATAATAGTTTTCATTTCATTTAGTTGTAGAATTTGTTTCAGTTATTATTACGTGACAAATATGAATGAATTTGTTTTACAGTGCGAGTATTTAGTGTGCAGTATGTGTGAGGTACAAGAATACAGCTGTTGCGGATGCATGGTCGATCACAATATTTGTTTATATTCAAATTCAAATCAGATAACCTTTTGAAGATTATTTGTATAGCTATATTTGGATTGGTTATAGATGTGAGGGTTGTAGCTTATGGGCGAGTCAGAGGTAGAAAAGGGAAGAGTTTCGATTCATCTATGCCAGCCATTGTGTAGCTAGTAGCAGGTCAATGTGCAGATTATGCTGTTGCAATCTCATTCGTGTCATGAGGCCGAGGGAAGTACAATGTGCGAAAGATGCGACTGCAGATTCAGGAGCGGTTTTAATACAGAATATGAGGTTGGATATGTATAGAATCTGTCGGGACCTATGTAGTGATCGTGTTTATTGCAGATTCAGGCGCGGTTCTAATACAAAATATGGAGCTCATTTGTGTGTTCATATGGATTATTCATCATTTCAATAACTACATACAAGAAATGGATTTTCTACATTGACATGAAATAATATATACTTTCATGTTTTATTGATCCATTCACTCATGTGTACTAATTCCAAATAATCAAAATAACAATCCCTAATTGCTTTAACTTTAACTTCCAGCTTGTTCCATTGTGAATATAATTCACCTCAAAGAAGAAAGATTCTTTTGCAAATCTGAAAAATTAGTACAATGGCTTCCCTATGCAGTTCAATAAAGAAAAAAGGAAAATTGGTAGATCATTTAGCCATGGAATCTGCAAGTACTGGTCATTTTTGGCTTTGAAAATGGATCTGCAAGTATATCAGAAAATATGACCACTTCATTTCAAATTTTTCAAGCTCTAGCCATGGAATCACATGAACTGAATTATTTTTCAGTTTAAGATGATCAAAAGAGTATTTTAATTTGAGGTAAAAATTCTTTTAACTGACTTAAAAATTACAATTTATAATCAAAAGTAAGTTCACAATCCCAAAGAAAAGAAGGAACTCAACGATAGAATAATTTTCTCTAGAGCACTTGATGATGATATTAGCATAGAACAAACCACTGGACCTGAATAGGGTCATACATACGGAGGCATTTTTTTTTGTCAAGTAGTCTAGTAGCTAGAGCTCACAATTTAATTGTGGAGAAGTGGAGTGTCCGGGGTTCAAACCCCGTCCCCTGCATATAATATGCAATCTTTCTCAATAGAAGCAATGAACAAATATGAACTCTTTGGGTAAATGTCAAGATGTGCATTAGTAAGATTAAGACCAAAGCAAATATTATCTTTGTCTCACTTAAAGAGGAAAGAAATCAAGGCTCTTGATAATGCATTAAAGGACAAAGAAACAAAGGAAATTAATTCTATTCCTTATTGCACATGTACTGAAAGCAAAAGAAATAAAATCATATTTCGGCCCTCATATGAGTTTTCGATCCATTAAGGAATATAAAGGAAAAGAATATTCCAAGGATCAATATTTATCATCAAGATACATGACATCATCAAAGTGACATCAACAAGAGTCATCAAGTGGGCAACAAGTTTCACAAAGGCTTGATCACAGCTTATCACAAGCTAGAAAGCACGTGGGCTACAATTTCGTTCAAGTTTGGTTGGAATCGAGAGAATGTTCTAGGCAAATTAAAGAAACATTCTATGCATGCTTTTTCTCCAAGCCTCTGTGGAGCCTTTTTTTTGAATTTGAATTGGAAGCTTAACAACTCTTTATTGGCTTGCTTTCCAAGGAATTCCAGCTCTATAAATAGAAGAGGTCATTGAAGGAGAAACGCAAGAGTTTGAAATACAAAGCATTTATCTCTCCCAAAGCAAGAGCTATCAATCTCTTTGACGTCTCTTTCGACAATCACAAAGCAAACTCCATAATCTTTCACTATATTTACCATCTTTATCTCTTTTATTTGAGAACATCTTTTTAGTTTGTATTTGTACAAGTCTCTTTTGTTTGAGACATCACGATCTAAAATCATTCATCCTACAAAGTGTAAACTAGATCTCAAGTCTATATTGGGCTTAATAGTTTGAGATAGAAAAAGTTCCAACCTTTCTTGCGCGAAAGCAAAGAATTGTAGAAGCCTGCTGAGGTTGATAATACAGGGGTTACGAACTGATCTGGTGTGATTAAGACCTTACAGTGTTGGTTAGAAGTTTCTACCAACTGAAAACTATAGTGGATAATCTCACACGAAGTGTGGGGACTGGAAGTAGCCGGGTTTGGTGAACTAGGATAACTCTCCTGTGTTATTCTTCACTCTCTCTCTCTTACTTTTATACACTATACACACACGATCACAAAGCTTTAATATATATCTCCAGAACATTCTAGTCCTAATTAATCTCAATCATATTAATCCAGAGTTCTCTGGTCCTAACTTAAACCATACTTTATTGATTAATTAAACTTCCTCTAGAACATTCTGGTCCAAGATAAAACAACTGCTTAATATTTAACTAAAGTTTAAATTTAGTCTATAATATTGTTTCATCATTCTACCTTTATATTTCTCCAGAACATTCTGGTCCTTGCTAAACTAACTTCATAATTTACCTCAATATCATTCTGCTTATATTATCTCCCTCTAGAACGTTCTGGTCATTTATACATCAATTAATTATTTATCTGTTTAACTAATACTAACCAAGAATTTTCTTAAGTATATAAAACCTAATTTAAAGATTCAGGAATAATTTTAAAATGGTCACAATTCAAACCCCCCATTTTTGTGACGTTTATTGCTACTTCAACACAGCCAGGGACCTAACATCAAGTCTTCCGCAACCATATAACATCTTCATTGAGGAAGATGACCCAATTCTTGATGAAGATCAACACTTCGTTGAGATGAGTTTGGGGATATTGATTTTCGATTTAGGGACCAAAGTGATCATTTTCTACTATCACTTTAGTCCATGTGACACCTCATACTCCTTGTCAGCATAAAACCTTTGTCACGTCATCAGTTAACTGAATCATTTAACGTCGGGCTAAAGTGATAATGGAAGTGCACATTCAGGGACTACTTTGTACTTAATCTTGAATCAAGAACCTTTGTGAGAGCAAGGTGCAGAGTCAGGGACCAAAGTGAACATTTACTCTTTTTTAAACTAGGTAACAAACACGCTCTAATATCATCTTTTAGTATTCACCTTAACTTACCACGTGGATACCTAGTTGTTACGACTTACGATGTTGCCTCTTATTATTCACAACTAGACCTACACCCGTGCGACGCACGGGTTGAGTCTGATGTAATACCTAATTCTATGTCGTGATTCATTATTCATGAAAATGTTAATGTCGTGATTCACTATTCATGGAAATGTTAATGTTGTTGTTTATATTGAACTTATAGTCCGTGAGAAACACAAACAACAATAAACATTTATAATCTAAAAGTAGATACAAATTATTACACATTTCTAAATAAAAAAAATCTGTAAACCACATTTGATGTCATGGTGTCATCTTCACCATCTTCATTGGTTATCAATATCTTCAAATCTTTTCTTGAGGTCACTCTTGAAATTGCAACATATAATTGACCATGTGAGAATATTGGTGTTGGAAGATATACTCCGACATGTTTAAGTGATTCTCCTTGAATTTTATTAATGGTCATTGCAACCTTGATTCTCATTAAAAACTCTTATTCAGTTTCTCTCTCTAATTTATTTTTCTTCCCCTTTTTTTTCCCTCTTCCTTTCTCCATTCCATTTCTTGATCATTTGATTTTCTCCCACTCTTCATCCATTATTTTCCATTTCTACACATCTCCAAATATTTGTTCTTAGAGAGTTAGGATTTGAGAATAAATTTTTTTATTTCATTGGTTTGTTTCTCATCCATCTTTCTCTTCAAATTAGAGAAACATTATGATCTATAAAATATTTTGATAGTGGGATAATTGGATATATGCAAGAATGGGATAATTGATCTCATTGTGCGTTAATATCATATGCCCTTGGTAAAATTAAGTCATTTTTGGTAGAAAAAAAAATATCTACTAAAATTATTGTACATTGAAATTAGAAGACTAAATTAGTTGAATGTTAAATTGATTGGAAGTAGAATAGATATTGAAAAAGAAATTAATCTCTGCCTGCACGGGTTTTGTAGAGCTTCGTATATAACTACGAAATTAACTATATTCTTACTCTTAAGGTTATATTTAGTATTATGTTATCAAACTACCTCAAAAAGCAACAAAAACAAAAGATGGACTGCAATAAAAAAAGACAAATCAAAAGAACAAATATATACAAAAGTTTGCACCAAAAAATTGGTCCCATCGACAAAGGTTGTTAAATCTATAAAAATGAAAAGGAAAAGAAATTGATATGTGGTAATCGAAAGAAAAAAATAATAATGAAAAGGAACTGATATGTGGTAATCAAAAGAAAAAATAATAATAATAAAGAAGAACTGTTATGTGGTAATCAAAAGAAAAAATAATAATGAAAAGGAATTGCAATGACGTTAGTGACTTAAAAAAAATGAACTTTTCATGTTCTACCTGATTCAATTCCTTGCAGACCTTATTTTTCATACAAATTAAACTCGCAATAAAGGGCGTGGTTATGGTTATTAGGTTCAATTGCATGATGGTGAGAAAAAACATAGGGATTGTGAGATTAAAAGAAATAGAACTCAAGATTTGTGTTGAATACATAATATTGAAGCAATCACATGTCATGGTTCGATCCCCAACAGAATTTTTTTCCTAAGGGAAGAAGAAAAAGTAGGGTTTAGGGTAGGAGACTTAGTAGGATTTATATATATAGATAGATAGATAGATAGATTACCTTTACCGAACTATTTATTCTAGTTGATTCATGTGCCTCTCTAATTTTTACAGGGAATTGTTAATAAGTGTCCTAAAGATATTTTTTAAAGATTCTTAATTAAGAAATTGTTTATAGAAAAAGTTAATTTGTTCAACTTCCAATACATTAAATTCATAATTTTCTACGAAAGATTACTATTTATCTATAGATAGATTATAATAAAGTAAGTTTAGTATTTTGGTAAGTTTGTCATCTGTCATCTTCTATGAATGTGTAGTTTTTTTTAAATTAGTTATTATTGGTAATGTTTCTTTTTCTTTTGTTTGTGGTGGTCGGAGTTTGAATCCCGGACCTTGAATATATTATACATTGTTCCTACCAACCGAGCTAAGCTCACGAGGACTATTGGTAATGTTTCTCTATTTAGCTTCTGTAACACCCTAATTCCCGACGGTGATTTTACATAATAATGATCATGGTTTTAACGAAAAATGATGTCACACACATTCATTCATCTTTCACATAACAAATAATAGAGAATCAGATACAACAACGGAAAATACTTCATAAAAATTTCAAAATTATAAACTATCTTGTCTTTAACATCATTTAGGAAAAGTAGCATAAAACAGCACATGGCTTAAACTTCATAATTCAAGGACATTCAGCGTTTAACCCAACCCCAGTGTTACAGATTAGAGCACATATTTATTTGACTAATTAATATCACAAATAATAGCTACAGGAGTATATCCCTGTCGCCACCTTCTAAGCGTCCCGCAAAGTTAAATCTCTCGTCGTTTTACATCATCATTAACACCTTATCATCAATTAACACCACATGTTCATCTACGTATATCTAACTCATTTTCTTGTTAAAACTCACGTCATGTTTAGAACTTACACTCATTATTGGTTTCCATTACATTCTCTGCACCCTTTACTCCTAGTAACCTACCTTATTGTTCATCCTTGGTCTTTACGATTTTTACTATCCCTTCATCTTCCCTCATAATAACTTCTGTCTATACAACTAGACTTATTAAGTAGTAAGACCCTATCGTCAATTATTAATTTCATCATTATTATTGTCTATTACTTTAGTATTCTAACAACGTAGTTTTTACCTTTAAAATATAGTTTAAATCATTAAACTCAATCTTTATTCTAAGTTTCTTCTATTATCTTTATCCCTTGTTTATGAATTACTCCTAAACCAATCCTCTTTTCTTATCTTATCCCTTATCTTTCTCCGCATTCATCTTACTCTCTTCTATTAGATTCATATCCCGACTCACCGCTCTTACTACCCCTCACATCGTTCATTTACTTCATACACAAATTCCTATCTTCGTTTACATTTCATCCTAACAATCCCAACATCATAATGAGTTCTCTAAATTCTTCCTCGCTATTTGTATTGTTATGGTCTTATATCATTAATCATAAGTAACTCGATATTCATTCTTACCGCGACTGACATCTTTCACCACATCCCTTAATTTAACATACTCCTCTCTAATCCTCATTCACCTATGCTTCATCGTGTCTTTATCTTTACCATTTTACCTCGACTGCTTTCCTCTTCAATCTGACAACTTTCCTACGTTCACACTCTTCATATAGTCTCGTTGCTCCATTTATACCTTACTATAATTTACTATCGTTTTCATCTTTATTAGTTCATGAATAACCCTCTTAAAACTCACTCTACTTTTCCCTTAAGTCTTTCATAAGAATCTTTTATTACGTCGTTCATCATCGTCATACGACATTTATACTATCATCATACCTCATCATCTTATAACGTTAACATCGCATTCGTCGGTTAACATCTTATCTACATATTATAGTTTACATCTTTTTCAAATCAACATCATGTTTAGAACCCACACCCATCACTAGTGTTATCCCTCATTTCCTACTTCTTTTTGCCCTAGACATGTCTTACTCTGCGTTCCCAGTCTTAAGATCTTTATCACTCCATTTGTCATTCCTCGTAATATTTTCCGTCTATTCTTTAGGCTCATTAAGTTTAAGATCCTATCTTCATATATAGTTTCATCATTGCTATCTTCTATTGACTTAGAGTGAAAGGATTCTCCGCCTTACCTCGAATCTTCGAAGTCACAACTTTTTGGCTCTCTCCTCCTGGATTAGGGTTTTTCTCCTATGCTTCTCTCTTCTTATCTTGTTTCTACGTTTCAGCAAAAAGTGACAACTCTGATTGTTAATTCTCTATTTATATTTAGGCTAACCTCATACTATTATTCCTTCCATTCTATTTTCTATTATTTTTACTTCTACCTCCCCCACTTAATTAAAACTTCTATTCTGCACGTTCCGCCTCTATAATATTTTATTTACTCTTTCCCTTCATCATAATAATCCTCCTAGCACGTCATTAATCATCATATATCTATTTCATCATAGCTAACATAATATTCTAGCATCATAACATCATTATAATCATAAAATCAAGAATACTTCTAATTAAATTCGTTAAATCATTACATGAAATTTTTGGAGTGTTACAACTCTCCCCCACATCAAACATAGTAGTAATCTTGAATATAAGGTGGTGGTGTCATTTGATAATAGACTGGATATGATTCAAATGACGGAAGTGGAATAGGTACATTTGCATCTGTGGTCTCTTTCTTCTCCTCATTTAGAGCTCCAATTGAAACTACTTCAGTTTGACACAACTTTCGTAGTTTAGACACTACTTTTACAGGATCAACATCCCCTGTTAACGTCAATTTCTTCTCATCAGTGTCTATTGATACCGATTCAATCCCTGCAATATTGATAAAGCAAAATAATGAATCCTTAATGTAATATGGTTTGTATATTTTTTACACAAAGGATAAATTAATTTGCATTCTCAAATGACCCAATTTGAATCCTATATGAAATAATTCTTAATGTTCATTAACGGCATCGTTATTAATAGTTTCTCTTTTTAATATACTATGTAATGTTGATTTCAATTTATTACAATTATTTTCTTACTAAATACAACTTTATAAGTCATGTAATTTAACCACGTTACATTGTAGTACTACTTGTGTACATGCTATGAAGTTTAATATATACCTGAAAGGCTGGACACTGTCTTCATAACCTTTTGCTTGGTTCTATCATTATAAAAGTCAACCTTCAACACTACTTTCTGTTAAAAAATAAATCAAAGAATTTTTAATTAAAATTCCAAAATTATTTCTATTATTAAATATGAAAGGATATAACAACTAAAAAGAGACAACAATGAGAACATTATTCATGGATGAATACAGTGAAAACTAAAATGAGAAAAGTGAAAAAATGGATTTTATGATTCTAATTTTGACCTTCATTATTGCTGAAGCTTGTTGAAGTCTTGAGGAGCAATGGATTGGTGATACTGATGAAGTAAGGATGAGTGAATTGCAAGCTATTATATAAGGTAGATAGGAGGATAGGAAAGACATAGTCAAGTCAACTGGTCAATTGAAATAATATTGTGTAAGGATGAGTGAATTGTAAGCTATTATATAAGGTAGATAGGAGGATAGGAAAGACATAGTCAAGTCAACGGGTCAATTGAAATAATATTGTGTTGGAACATGCGTGGAAATTGAGTAAAAAGACTATAAACACAAATTTCCTTGTTGGGTAGAATTAGTGTTGTGTGAATTGAAAAAAGTGGAAGTCCCACATCGGATGGAACAAACACATTAGTAGTGTTTATATAGTGGGGGTGTACCTCTAATTATTGGGGGTACATAGTTATACGAACGAAGTAAGCACTAGAGGAAAAATATATACTGATATATATTTTATTATTTGAAAATGATAAATTAAATAATTAATTTAATCATTATTAGAAAGTGCTTTCTTAGCCCCCAAGCTTTACTAAAATATTTTGGAACACAATCTGAAATATTTGGATAGACATTCTAATATATTTTAGTACTAGATATGAAATATATTTTGGTAAATAATATAATATATTTTTGTAATCAATATAATATATTTTAGTACTCAATTGAGATATTTTTGTACTAGATCTAATATGTGAATTGCTTGTTCCCAAAGTTTCTCACTTATTAGTTGTGATTTTTCTCTATAAATAGAGAGCTCACACAGTGCATTTTACACACCGAAATTCACAGTTGATCCTTCTTGTGTTTTTTCCTCTCTTCTCCCTCCTTCGACTTGTGTTGACAAGTCCTTCTCCTTTTTTCTACTCCTTTTTGTCCCTTTGGAATTAAGAGTGTTCTTAAGACCATATAGTCCCTTGTCGGTATATTGTCCCTTCGGAATCAAGAATGGTCTTAAGAGCATAGTCCCTTCGATAATTCATTCCCTTCGGAATAAATAATATTTTAAGATCATAGTCCCTTTTCGGTATAATTAGAATGATCTTAAACATATATATTCTTCTTCAATTCATGGAGAAGTTAGATTTTGAACGGTCGTAGTACCATATTTGAGTGGTTGAAATACCATATTGATATTTGGAGAAGTTAGATGTTAGAATGGTGGTAACACCATATTTGAGTGGTCTCGGCATCATAATAGAGTGGTCATAACACCATATTGGTTTCAGTATTAAAATAGTGGTCTTAGTACCATATTGAATGTGCTATTCTGGAACGGTTTTCTACAGTGCAGTAGATAACCGCACAATTGTAACTGAGCTTGTTTTATCCTGGAGGTGGCGTGGTTGATAGTCTGCCTTGCATAATTTTGAACAGTGCCACAAAACGTCTTAAAAAGAACGATCTGGTTGTGACTCAACCTAATAACAACTTCGATAGAAAATAGAGTTTGGAAAACCAAAATACAACAGTTTATGAATAAAAAAACAACATATTGTTTTTTCAAATAATTTATTACTACTTTAGAAACCTATTATTTTATAACAGTGTGAACATTAATGCTTGAATCATCACGCTCACGACCAAAGAGGGAATCCGTCAAATGATAAAAGTTTGCAATCATTGAAGGATTTTAATCCTATTTTAAGCTAGTATAGTACTATAAAAGTAGGTGTTAGTTAACAGTCGTTTTAGTTCTTGTCTGGTAAGGTAGGAATAGTAAAATACAATAATTGGTTAGATAGAAAATAAAAAAATATAAAGAGAAAGTTTAGTTGGGAGCTTTTAAGTCAAATCGGTCCATTGTTCCTTGACAGCTTAAGAATATATAGATGACTAAATTGTTTAGATTTGATTGAAAAAATGTCTTCTATTGTTTCTCGTGTACTTTGAATGGTCAAATGTATGTTTGTTAAATGTATGTTTCTTGTTAACTTATTATCTAAAGTTTGTGAAATTGTTTTTCCAATAAGTTTGACTAAGAGCTCATAACTAAAAGTTTGTGAAATTGATTTTTCAACAAATTTGATTAAGAGCTGATTTTCTAAAGTTTTCATTAATCAGTTGATCAGTTTCGTCTGTCAATTGGAATTTATATAGAACATATATTCATATATCAATAAAAGTTGGACATGATGATCATGCAGACACTTTGGGATGCATAATATCAAGAAAGGATGTATAACTATGAACAACGCTTGTGTCTATCAAAAACATAATCCCCTTTGCGAGGTTATCGAATTTGTGAGGAAATCTGAGAAGGAGTGTCTCATCTTTAAGGTGGATTTTGAAAAAGCCTATGATTCTATATGTTGGAGATTTCTTGAGTATATGATGAAGAGATTTGGTTTCAGTGTGAGGTGGTGTAGGTCGATCCGAGCTTGTGTCTGTTGTGGTAGCCTTTCTGTCCTTGTGAACGGTTGTTCGACTGAGGAGATCAATATTCATAGAGGTTTGAAGCAAGGGGATCCGCTAGCTCCGTTCCTCTTTTTGTTAGTGGTGGAGGGTCTAAGTGGTTTGGTCCGGTCGACAGAAGCCCGAGGTTTATACCATGGTTTCAAGGTGGGTAACTTGGGGATCTCTATATCCCGTCTTCAATATGCGGATGATACCTTATTCTTGGGGAAGCATCTATGGAAATATGTTGTCTTTAAAAACCACTCTTCACTGTTTTGAGCTAGCTTCTGGGCTTAAGGTACTTTCTCTAAGATTTATGTCATAGGGGTTCACATGGGGGCTGAGTTTTTAGGTCTGGCCGAGCATTTCCTCTACTGTAGGGTGGGTAGTGTTCCGTTCACTTATCTAGGGTTACCTATAGTTACCAACCCCCGTTTTGAGAAGACTTGGCAACCTTTAATTCAGTTGCTGATGAATATGCTTGGGTCCTGGGGTAATAAGTATGTTAGCGTTGGTGGTAGAGTGGTCTCCTGAACTCTGTCCTTAATGCCATTCCTATCTTCTTTTTGTCGGTCATGAAACTACCTATTTCGGTGTGGAAGAAAAATGTTCGGCATCAGAGGGAGTTTCTTTGGGGAAGGGTTAAAAGGAGTAAAAGTATCCCCTGGGTGTCTTGGTATGTTGTTTGTAAGCCTGAGCGTGAGGGGGGCTGGGGGTGAGGGACCTTTGTTAGGTGAACCTTGCCCTTTTGGCCAAGTGGCGGTGGTGGTATCTTTTGGGGGAAGGTGGCTTGTGGAATCATATTCGCAATGCCTGGTACGGTGTTTGTCATCCTTCTCCCCACCTTATAGCAGACAATCTCAAAAGGAGCATCTCTCCTCTTGGGCCTCCTCTCATCAGTAAATCTCTACTTACCCTTGTAAGCAGGGGCACTATAAGGCTTCGGGCGACTACTCTGGCCCTTGTTCCTCCTTCCACTCATCACTTTATAGTGAGCCTTTGTATCCTCCTCATATATCCTACAGCTGCTTACCAACTCAGAGAAATTCCTTCTCTTTTGATAACCAATGGCCCTCTTGATATCAGCTCTCAAGCCATTTTCGAACTTGATACATTTGGAGAACTCAGCAGTCTCCGCATTATAGTGAGGGTAGAACTTAGCAAGTTCCACAAACTTCGCAGCATATTCTGTAACAGACATATCACCCTGTTTCAATTCCAAAAACTCAATTTCCTTCTTGCCTCGGACATCCTC
>Ga0228711_1006706_pt1 | contig 16958 bp, 10 predicted proteins | sample MedpolnodulmetaG_2_FD_177996 | JGI IMG/M metagenome (GOLD analysis project Ga0228711, IMG submission 177996) | Root nodule microbial communities from Medicago polymorpha collected in Santa Monica, California, United States - brown nodules | ecosystem: Host-associated > Plants > Roots > Nodule...
ATATTAAATAAAGATTCAATAGAAGAGATTATACGTGAGGGAGCCTTGAAGAAGGAAAGAACATAGATAGGTAGAGAGTACCTGACATACTTTATGAGAATCAAACAACCACCAAAATAAAGAAACCGACTCTTCCACCCTGACAGTCTAGTCACAATCCGAGTCACAACATGATCCCAAAAAGACAACCTCCTAGCATCTCCATTAATCGGAAGGCCCAAGTACACAAAAGGCATCTTCCCTACTCTACAATTCATAGCAAAAGTCGCCGCCTTCAACCACGACTCACTAATATTAATACCAGTCAGTAGGGGTGGGCAAATACAAGTCAACCAAAATTAACCCGACCAATCCGATGTACTTTTACACACTCGGTTCGGGTTAAAACGGGTAACAGGTTGGTCGGGTGAACATTACGGGTTATTATGGGTATATTCGGTTCGGTTCGGGTGATTATTTCGGAACCCGAACGAACCCGACCAAACCGATATTATTATTATTTTAATATTTATATTAGTTTTCAGCCCTGAAAACCTGCGCCCCAATTAAAACATTCAGTCCAACACCATACCATATAATCATAAATTAGAAAGAAAAACAAAAAACTAGATCTAGATCTAGTTGTGTCTCTCTCTCCCACGGTCGTCTTCTTCTTCTCTGTTCCTTATTTCTTCTTCCATGCTTATGTCATTCTTCCTTCTGATTCTTTCTCTCTCATTTGATTCATCATTCAAATTCTCTGATTTTTTGTTTAGGTTACCACAATTTCAAGTGAGGGTTTACAAATACTTGTGTTGATCTAAAAGTAATTTAACTCTAAAAATAAATTAACTTGTGTAGATCTAAAAATGCATAAATATTGTGTTAATTTGTAGATCTGTTTCTTTTCTCTTGGTTGTTGATGCTGTCTGTATTTGATGTTTGAAGAAAAAGATGATTGTTGTTGTTGCTACTGACCCCATTAATCCATAAATCGTCCTTTGTTTTTATGGATTTATGGATTGTTACTCGATTTTTTTATCATCTTTATCAACCCGGATACCCGATCCGTTTCTACCCGAATGAACGAACTCGAACAACCCGATTTGAAAATAGGGTTCAATAAGGTTATTATTCATAACCTGTGGGTTGGTTCGGTTTGGGGGTTTGGACCCGAACCTGAACCGATGCCCACCCCTACCAGTCAGCATGCTTTTATGAAAATTCACTTTTAAACCAGATACACTTTCGAATAACAACAAGACATCCCTCAAAGCACGCACATTCTCCCAACTCTTGTCCCCAACCAACAGAGTGTCATCAACAAATTGCAAATGGGATATAGCCACCGCACCATTCGATCCAAATCTATAGCCAGTGAACAAATGAGAATCTACCACCGCCTTCATCACGATACTCAGCCCCTCTGCTGCCAAAAGAAAAAGAAAAGGAGATAAAGGGTCTCCTTGCCTCAATCCCCGCTTCACAGGAAACTCTTTTGTCGGGCTGTCATTAACTAAAACAGAAGCAGATGCCGTCCCAACACATTCTTTAATCCACTTCCTCCAAAGGGTTGGAAACCCTATATGAGACATGACCACATCTAGATAGTTCCAATCAACAGAATCATATGTTTTTTTCGAAATCCACTTTAAATAACTTTAACTCCTTTTCCAATTTTCAAGCTTCATATACTGCCTCATTTGCAATAAGAAAACCATCAAGAATTTGTCTATCCTTCACAAACGCAGACTGGGTCCCCGAAATCACAGTACTAATCACCTGCCTCAATCTATTAGCAAAAAGCTTCGCCAGAATTTTATACAAGCTTCCCACCAAAGATATATTGGTCTAAAATCATTTAGCTTTTGAGGACTATCAATTTTTGAAATGAGAGCAATAAACGTACTATTAATTTCTTTAGTCAACTTGCCATTCTTATGAAAATCAGTGATGAATCTCATAATGCCCTCATTTAAATCAGACCAGACCTCTTTGATGAAGCCAAAATTAATATCGTCAATTAACTCAACGTTGCGTGAGTTAAGTCACATTGGGATTTAGTGTGAATTTTCAACGAGACTTAAGTCACGCTGCGTGAGTTAAATCACATTGTGTTTAACACCTACGTCAGTTAATTCACGCATGAGTATTTTTGGAAGTTTGATTGGGAATGAGCAAATCTTGTTTGGAGAAGAGCATTTTTCTAACTCTAGCATGTACAAAGTTCATTTGGATGTATATATTTAGATATTTCTATCTCATTTTGCAAAGGTTGCTAGTATTTTAGCCCATAACATTTTCTCTGTATTTCATAATTTGTATATGCTGTGTGTTCAAATAATATGAGGATTCCAAGATAAATAGATGCACGACAACGACAAGTAATGATATACATAGATGCAAAATGAAATTTAGTAAATTTTTATTATATGACTTCTCGAGATAATACACCTTGCTAAGTCTTATAAAAATAAACATGGATCCAAAATGAAATTTGGTCAACATTCTTCACATTTTTAAATTTAAATGACCTAACTCAACATGAAGAGAAAAAAAATACTAAGTTGACAACAAAGAAAGAACCTGTTTGAAACTTAAAATTAATAAACAAGGACAAGAAAAGAAAATGAACAAAACAAACAACAAAAGAGTGAACATTCAGTTATTCCATCTGATATACATTTTTCTTTAGTAGAAAATCCATGCCTAATTTTGTTACTAGGTCTAATTGCCTGCATTATAATGCTAAGCTAACAGCGTAACATTAATCTATCTAACCTAAAATAATTACATCACTATTTCTTTCAACCATTCTTTAAGCTATGTATACATGTGTTCCAAATAAACATCTTGAAGCCAATTAAATATGCAGCTCAGATGTTAAATGATCCTGCCATCTAACACAAACCTAGAAAAATGCTGACATCTTACTAAATTCCGAGGTGAATCTGAATGCAAAGAAGACATGAGATCCTATCGAAATAGTTCTGGAAATGACCACATTATGAACCTTGCAAAAATGTCAGACTCCAGAAACTCAATATGAGCAGCCCGCCCGATGAAAGAGTTTAAATTCTTTCCATAGGCAGTAGCATCAAAATTGACATCACAACGCATAAATACTCGACGTTGAGAGGGGTTGGCACGGATTTGGTCCAAACAATCATTAAGCATCTCTAGGAACACTCTACTCTTCTTTGAATTGTCAAGTGAAGCAGCCTGACATGATTCTATTCTAGCAGAATGGTAAGGCACATAACCATCCTGAAATAAGCATTATCAGTTAGAAGGTTTTCTGAAAAAAAATTAAAATTGAGTAACAGCGGACATGCAGAAGAAAATGAGAAAAGTGGAGCAAACTAGGGGAGAGAAAAGAGTTCATTTTACTCCCTTAATAATGCATTATCATGCAAACTTCAATCTTGTTTTAGAAAAAGCAATTTTTATTATTACACAAACTTCGATTAGGAAAGGTACCTCTTTAGTTTGTGAAAAAAAAACATTTTATTTTTGTTTTTTCACTTTTAATTACAAAAATATTACTTCATTTTCATTTTTCACTCTCCTGTTTTCAAAGTTTTGTAAGCAAATATGTGAACATAGTTAAAAAAAATGATTTTCACTGTCTCTTGTATAAATAAAACTATGGATACATGCAATAAAGTGAAAACAATGTACATTTTACTGTTAAAAGTTAAAAAAAAATAAAAAAAAATAATCATTTTCTCAAACCAAGCAAGTCCTAAAATATTTCAACATTTTAAAATTTCTTTAGAAAACAGTTAGGTTCATCTGCCAGCATAAAGTGGTGCAAACAAAACAAAAAGCATGTTTGTTTCCTGTTAGGAGTCAGTTCAGTTGCACACTGAACATAAGTTTAAGTTTCACATGCATTAGCATATGCACCGAATCCATCAATTTAGTTTCAGTTCTAAATACCTGTATTTAAGACCAGACACTAACATACAGTCATTGGTTATAATGCTCAGAAGTAAATAGCTTTTCTAGAAATGATTAAAATAGTCACAAGACAAGGGAAACCTGAGGAGAAGATAGCAAAATTATATGCCTAAAATGATCCAAGGTCTTCTGCTGAAAAAAGGAAGAAAAGAAAATAACCATATTAGAACTTCAGCAAATTAATTAAACTCCACATTATATACGAATGATCAAGGCCTTTCATTAAAAAACAAGTCCTCTTTGGAACTTTTGTGAAGGGAACCCTCAACTTTCAAAGTCAAAATAAATCAAACCACCAAGGATGGTGTGTTAGCTGCTTCCATCAACTAAGAGTAAATGCATACATTCAGTTCCATGATTTGGACCAAAAACAGCCATTTAACATCAAAACACCAACTTCTGAATCATAATTCAAAACATGGTGCTGGTTGCCATTGACTTACTTTTTATAGGATACACTTGCGAAAATTGTCAATGGAAGTCATTGTGTTGACCATATTTTCCAGATTTCAGAACATCAACATCATTTGATGTTATGAAATACAACTTACAAGCAAATGTTATTTGAACACATTATTAATTAACGATTTGGATTCAATATCCATATTGGTATGCAAGATAAAGCATAATAAATGCTTATAATATAAAAGTGTGGTCTACAAGAACAATCACATCAAAATGAGTTATTCAATTAATTTAAGTCTTTGAGCGTATGCCCGTGTCCATTTGTTCCGAATCATTGTAGAACACTTTCCTTACCTTACAAAGTTTATAGATAAATGTATTTTGAATATCTGGATCATCTGTGAAGGTGAGCTGATGAATGCACTGTGTGCCTTTTAGTTTCTTCCAAAGCCATAACCCAGAATTAAACAGTGAGTTTGAACTGTAAAGATACCCCAAGTGCGGACCAGACACTGAAACATATGTATGTAAGTATCTTAGAAATGGCACCATCAAGCTATCTGCAATATAAGGAAAAAGTTAGCACCAAATATCAAACAGATGAACACATTTGATGCTAAGAGTATGACTTACCAGCTATTGCTGTTCTTATAATGAGGTTGCCAATAGAATGTCCAACAAAACTCAGTCTAATATCCCCCAGATTTCCACATCTTGATGTTTTATCCATTTTCTTTTTAACAAAGGAAATAACTTCCTGTGCTAGCCTTTGACCCATTTCTCTGAAGTCACCCGATGTTTTATCTTCGTTAGCCTGTGACATCAGAACTTCTACCTTGGGATCCATCAAAATCCATTGATTTCGAATAAGTCGTAGATCCAGATGATGCCCCTGCAACATTTTTAGAGACAAAGAATAAACATCCAGCCAACTTTCAACAATAAGATGCTGAGCTGTGTGCGTGATCTAGTGATCTTTCTCAGAATATTGGGCACACTTACAAGCTACAAAATCTCTGGAAATAGATGACACCATGATTGGGAGGTGAAGAGCATTAAAGACAAAGGGTTAAGTTTTGGCTATGGAATGAGATATTAGGTAATGATGGAAGGATGTCAGGTCATGGATATTTGATTTACCAGCTTCTTCGAAAGAAGGGCCGGGCCAACCACTTATACATTTTTGCTTGATCTATTTTGATAATGTGGCGGATAGTCCGCCACTACTTATTTACAATCCATCTCAGTCAAAGAGGTAGATAAATTTAACAGCATTGAGACATACACAAAAAACATGTTATCGTATAAAGATTAAATGTGTGCAGAACTTGCCTGAAACCCATGCACAAAGACAACAATCTTCAACACGCAAGCATTGCTTTGTGGGGCAGATTCCTGGTTTGCAGTGTCTGAGTTGAGTGTGGCTTGGAAATTATGTGAATCTGCCAGTATGACATTTCTCAGGTATGAATTTTCACTGATTGTGCGTCGTGGTGCATTCGTCACACGTTCAACAATCACAATTGGTGTACGTAAAGGATCTCCAAACATTTGCATGTCTTGAATTGATTGGTTGTTAATCTGCAAAAATGCAATCCATTAATACGTCGTACATATATGTAAAACAGGAGCTAGCGGTCCACACAAATTGATAACTACCCTCATTTGTGCAATGCTTCTTCGATGAAGTTCAGCACGTGTAGCTGCAGTCTGAGGAGGCTGTATGATTTAAGAATAAAAATAATTCAGTTTTAATAATATGCATAGAAAAGGTTTTCTGAAGTTCCTTTTCCAATGCCTGACATTAAAAATATGGAAGAACATATAGAATTCACCTCATCAGATGACTTCAACAAACTGGAAACTCTTCTGTGCACCCCACGATAAGAAGACTCGTCATTCCTACTATTTATATAATGATGAGGCATCTGTACCTTAGAGTAGACCATCCATATTGACCATTCTGCTTTCCTATCCTTGGCCCAAGCATCACGCAAAAATTCTAGAATCTTTGTCTTGTTATCTCTAGAAACAAATATAGAGCAACTGATTAAACATGGTAAGATAATGGTTCATGATACATGTTCATGTTAGTGGAAATGTGAATGCAGATTTAACATTACATGCATTCAGCAGAATTATCATTTGAAAGCAAACATAGAAAAGATGCCTGAATGAGAAAACCAAAGTAGATGATATAATTTAGCTGCCCTGGAAAATGTTCCGTTATAGCACAAAAGGGACTATTCAAACCAAATTATCATATACTTGCGCATTGAAAGGTGAAATTGTAGAGGAAATAAACCTCTCAAGAAAACTATAATCATACTTCTATCTATATTGTTAAAAAAAAATGGAACCAAAAGAAGAAACATCGACTCGGGTTTGGACATGAAAAACACATTTTATTGAATCTTAATGACACGTGATAAAAAGCAAACCTGTGGAATTTTAGAAACGTGTTCCACAAATAAAACAATTGGTCTCCCACTGAATGGCAACAGTCCAACAGATCACTCTCTGACAAGGAGTTAAGCTTTTCAGCAATCAGAAGATCCAGAGCACCATTTCCTCTCTGCACAAGAAGAGACGATATAATTAATAAAAAAGAAAAAATAGAAAGAAATATAAACAGAGAAACAAAATAGCAATATGCTGCAGCATGAATAAAAAGGAAGGACCTCAAGACCATTTTGTGGATTGCCCTGTGCTGAAATTCCAACATCTGTTGCAAACTGATTTGCATGCACAACATAATTCAATATTTTCTGATTGTTCAGTTTGGACAGAAACTCTGAAATCTCAATAGTCTGATCAACTGCTTTGCTAAGTTTTTGTAATTCTTGAAGTAATATCTCACGAGCTGTTAACAATGCCTTAAGAAGTGTTACATTTTTCATATCTATAGAGGCAACTTCTCCCTTGGCCTGGTTTGTCACATAAAGAATTAGTTAATGCCTGAAAAGAAATGTCTAAACGACAAATATATAAATAAAAATCTAATCCGTGGTTACCAGAATACAAAAATAAACATTGATGAACGTCCTACAAAAACACTTTTCTGAATGATTTTCATCCCATTTTCATTGCTGGCACGAAGTTTTTTCATAGTGTCTAGAAGCCAAGTTGTCTTTATCCCAATATTGCCACACTGTTCTATTTTACAAAAGTATATTTTGGCATGAAACTATTTAATATGAGATGTCATTACTCTCCTTTTAGACGAACAGTTTACTTAAAAGTAAAAATATTTTGCAAAAAATATTTATCATTTGCAAGATATACAGGACAGAGAATTCTCAAGTTAGAACATACATAGAGAAATCAATATAGAATTACAATATAAAAAAAATGCAATCCACATAGATTGGAAAACATGTGCGTATATGCCAGCGAATACATAAAAAGATGAATTCCACCTCGGACCATGCAAACTTGGATCCAATAAGCAATAAGAAAGACAACACTGGCAAAAATATGCATGAGCATCAAGCAAAATGCCTGATTTCTAGAAGCCAAGTTTAATCAAGTAAAGAACACAAATATGAAATGAAAGACAATTTTGCAGTAAATATTTTGAACAATGCCAAAATGACCAATACGTCAACAGTGAATCCCATAAAGAAACATTCAATGTATAGAGCATACATGGTTCAATGTGTCATAACTTTTATCTATGACGACTTCAGCATTGCGAGAATTGCTGAAACGGAGAATTTAAACATGTTACTCTGTGTAATCGAACACGCATAGATAAAGTTGAAAACAATTTGGCTCTAATGAACATTTCAAAAGTAACAAAACTAGAAAAATGAAGATCAAATTGATTCATACTGGCAATTAGATGTGACAAACCTGGGTACCTTCAATGCAGATGAGTGAGGGGCAGCTCTCAGTAAACTGGCATGTACACTGACATCAACAAGAGCAGCATGGAAAGCATCAAAATGTACAGGACAATATGAATGCAGTCCTAAAAGAGCTTTGGGAGGAATTCGAAATTCATGGACAGCAGCAGGGTAATCATCCAGAGCAGCTTGCAAGTCGGCACTGTAGATTGTAAACTCTGCTCAGTATACAGATTTCACTAAGGATATATCAACCAGAAAGAAACAACCATGTCTTTTGGACCCATATTTATAAGCCAATAAGTAAACTACTTTAATCACTCACCCATTTTCAACCGTGGGAGCATACATGAGCTCAAACTTCAAAATTACAGCAGTTGTAGGTAAACCCTGAAATTTAGAATCACATCACATAGTTAAATAATTAGAAAAGAGAATCCTAGAGAAAGTGATGGAAAGTAGAATGAGAAAAACAATTAGAGAATTCTCGGACAACTAAATCTGTTATTATCAGTGTTGTCAATGGTGCCCTATACCAGAGTGGAGCAGCTCCTGGCCGCTACAAGACATGCAGTAGCGGAGCAGTTTAGTACAGCGGCTTCCACAGTCACTATAGCGACGCAATTCATGATGTGAATCGAAAATTCTAAAAAGCTCTTAACATTCAAATGTTACTGCTTTTATTTGGGTATTATCGGAATTTTGCAATTAAAAAACATCATAACAACATTTGGGCTCTGTCACTTTGTCTCACTCATGCCGTCATGTTTCACCCTCACACTGGTCAGTCATAGCTAGTTGTTGAGAATTTATGTACTCCAATCTCAAATATAAATCAAAAAGTACTCATATCTGATGGTCTCACTGGTAAGCAAATTTAACTACTTTCACTCTATTTAAAGACGTCATTCAAAAAATACCTCTAAATTAATATAGGTTTTATTTTGTAATGATTCTCTTATTATCATGGAACAAATGATAACAAAGGATATACTTCTATCAGATCAACAAGATTAATTACATTTAACTAAATTTCTTAATAAGGGTGAGATTAGTTACTTTTGCTTGTAACTTAGTCCGGAGAGAGTATACGGTATAGTATAATTTTATATAATAAACTATATAAATGTGTGAAAATGTCAAAATATAAATCATCCTGCTAGTGCTATCTGCTATAGTGGTTTTTTGGCCGCTATATTGATCTCACCGTTACTCTTACCTTTTGCATATGTTGTCATGGTTTGGGGTATAATCTGGGAGCTGGGATGTAATTTCTAACCTCAATCTGTGACCTTTGTGATTAGAATCCTTCGCATTTTTGTAAGGCTAGTTTACGGTAGGCAAGAAAATATAAGCCCTTTTTATTATATGACTTGTTTTTCCAAACTTAGAAGCCTTTGCTTTGATGTATAAGGGCTTACACAATAATACAAAGTCACATGTATTATATACTTTTTGGAATTGAATATATTTCAATGCTTGTTGTAATTGTGAGTTGAATGTTATCAGGTTTTGACAGTCCCCACATTATAAGTAGATTTTTCGATGTTGAGTTAGGCCCTAAGCTCGTATTATAAGATGGTATCAAATTCTATCCTAGATCTCTATTATTTCTACTCACACTTGTTCATGTTTCATATGGTCATTCCCGAGTACGAGGGGGTGTGTTGTGTGTTGAAATCCCAGTTATTCTACCAACATTAGTTTACTAGAGAGTACTTATGAGGATTGGACAATCGTCACCTTATAAGCCCAAATCGTAAACACGCCAAGATAGTCTGCTAGATGTGTGTGTGTGTGTGTGTTATGCATCAAGAGAATTATTTTTATGCGAGTGAGGGGAGAAAATCTTCAACATCGATTCTTGCTATGGATTGTTAAGATTGGAAAATAAAGGATTAGTAAAATTAGTAATGTCGCAATGACATAACATTTAATCTTCACAATTATCATGTTGTATGGTCAAGATATACTCCTACACTCATAAAAAGAACCCTTGTGCTAGACATTATTTAATTGGTAGGAATTTTCATCTGACGGTTAAGAAGTATTCAGATACCCATTGAAGTGAATAAGTTAACTACAACATGTATGCTTCTTCTATTATGTCCAAGCTATATCTGTGTCTACTGTGCTGGAGAGTATAAACTAAATAAACTATAGTAATATAGATGCCAACCTCATCAGTGCGGTGTCTGACCTAGAGGTCTTCCTACAAGATAACTTAGCATCTAATATATAATTACCAACTCATAATATACCCATTCCCCTTGAATACCCCCTCAGATGAGAAGAAAATTAGAGATTGTTACCTTAAATCTACTAAGAGACAAATTAAATGAAACCATCGTACATAAATGAACATCCTGCCTAGCATATTTTATCCGAAAAGGCTGTGTTGAGAAACTGTTGTCTGTATCATCAATTCTCCAAATACCATATAGACTGCAAGGACCCAGATCAGGAGCTGTAGAACAGAAAAATTTCTATCATGTCAGTTATATATAGATGCACAAAAATATACATCAAGTAAAGAAGCCAAGTTCATAATAGAAAAACAACAAGATACCACAATCTCACGCATTGAAAAGAAACATATCCTTGGAAAATTATAATGCAATTCAGATTTATGGTGTAAACCTATGAAGCACGGATACGGACACTGCACACCAGAGAGACGCCGACACAGATAATAATTTGATAAAATTACATAATTCAATGGAATCATATGTGTCGTGTCGGTGTCGGACACCGACGTGTGTTCGACACCGAGACACGCCTAATCCAAGGACTGTCTGTGCTTCATAGGTGTAAACAGTCACGGATTAAATAGCTCCAGGTTCAGCTTTATTAACTATTTTGAGCCTCCCAGTTTCAAATTTCATTGCACATAAGGATGTAATTAGTTCATCTTATATATCTGGAGTTAATAACACTTGAATGTTTAAATCCCAAACTATTTCAAAATGCTTGAGAGAAATTACCCAATTCTCTGTTTATTTATATGTTGAGATCTCACGTCCTTAGAAGGCTTCAAATTCTAAGATAGTAATAGAGCTCTCAACATGGTAGACTCTGCGTTTAGATCAAAATCCTAGCCACCTTCGTTGTGATCAACCCTAGGTTGCCCTCCTTGCAGCCCATCAGAACCTATCATTGATCTGTTATTGGGAAGCCCATACATGTCCAGTCGCGTGAAGATGGTGTGTTGAAATCCAGTATCAACTAGTGACATGGACAATCGTCATCCCTCGTGCCACATTTTGGAGTTCAGTTGGGCCTAGCTGAAACTTTAAGATATTGAAAGTATTGCAAAATCAGATCACTTAGTTTTTGGGATTTCCTAAACTAAAGGGATAACTGTATTTGTAGACGTAACTTACATAAAGACATGTTGATTTTTCTACAAGAATCTCTTCTTCAATAAAATGGCAGTCAATCTCTATCTTTGGTTCACTAATGAAAGACTAGGTACGAGACGATGAGTTAAGAGTCCCACATTAGATAATGATATAGCCTGAATACTTATAAGTAGGGGACAACTCTCACACCTTGTGAGCTAGTCTTTCAATTGAGTTGGGCCCAAGCCCAAATTATATGATGGTATCAAAGCAAGGATTGAAAAACCTAGCTTTCTAGTCTTCCACATTGCCAAAGGGTAAATCCTAGTTTTGGTTTTTTTGTAAGGTATCCAAGGGGACACGGCTGATTGGACCAGAGTTCGCCAATCAACCAACAGCAGATCACGTGTCACGTGCTCCCATGAAGATTTTTGTGCAGTGGTTTTACCAGCAGCACATGGGATACATGTGCCACTATCCAGTAGAAAGTTCGCCATGCTGTGAGTTCTGCCAGCTTTGTTGTTCATTTTGAATCCAAAGATTTCTTTGTTTTGTTTGGTTTTTGGGTCCATATTATTGATTCCTGTTATTGCATTCTAGGTTTAGTTGCTTCAATTTCCAGGGTGTGTTGTTCTTGTTCCTCGTCGAGTGCAACTGTTATTTTAGGTTTATTCATCAAGAAGTAATCCCTTGGGTGTGTCTAGTCTTGTGTGTAAATTACAAAAGTCTTAGTATGACCCTTAAACAATTTCTTAAAGAGAGGTTTGGTCGACTCAGCAGGGTTTTACCGCAATTTAAGATGATCTGCTGAAAAGCAAACCGCTCAATGTAATTGAGACGTTTAACACAAAAGTTGCATTCTTGCGAGGATAGTCATGTGGAACTAGCACGTGATAATTAGTCAGTGTTGCTGCTTTCATCCAATCCAATCTTTTAGGATAGTATTAATTACTTCATACATGTATTAAAAAAATTCGAATAGTGATCATCTCTCAATGCGCTATATTGCTGAAGTGTTTTTGGGGTCAGCTGCTATGCACCGTTATTCTGAGAGGAAAATATTTGGTTTTTGCAGATAAGAGGGAGAGAGTTTTCCTTTCCTATATGATTTAAAATTTCCAAAATCTAAATATTGGAGCTAGTTCTCCTACCCCTCGTTTCCATTCCATTCCCCTACTCACATGTCATCCAAACACAGTGTAAAGTATTTAAATAGCATGCGGGAAATCCTCTCAATGCTCATGATAATATTGAAAGTATTGCAAAATCATACCTCAAATTTAGGAATTTTCTAAACTACAGATCATATTTTTCCAAAATATTTGCAGGAATAAAAATTAATGCTATATGTCAAGGATATTTACAGTAACCAAAGTAACAGCACATGCTTTTCCAAAATAATAAATGGATAAAATAAATGTTATAGTTCACAGATCCAATAGGTCACCAAAGAATGTAATGAAAACTCTATTGCTAAGTTGTGTTGTCAAATATCGGCCATGACAGTGCCATGGCAGATATCAACAGTGGTGTTTTGGAACACCGCCATGATTAATTTGTGAAGGATGACGGCACCATGGCGCCATTCATCGGATATGGCGGTGCCGTACATCGCATATGTCGGCGCCATGCATCACATATGTTGGTCGTATGTTGGATTTTTTGCTTTCTTCCATGGTTCACCATCCGCCACCGATAACATTGTTGCCAAGCAACACCACTTCCCTATAGTTTAAACTATCGACCTACTAAAGGTAATATAAACAAAACACCCTATTGCACAAATATGACACATTTTAGACATATACAGCAAAGGGAAATTGTTTTGAAAATAATACAACAATGATGAAACCCATTTTTTCAGCACAGCATATCATCCATATGACAGAAGAAATCATGCAATAAAGTGTATCGACGGCAAATAAATTCCAATAAAATTTCACAATCTAAAACAAACAATTAATTCTATAGGTAAAAGCTTAAGCCTAAATGCCAGAAATAAAATATGCGAGAAATCCAAATAATACCTTAGAACATCAAACATAATGATTTCAAAGTTTCTACTGAAAGCAATAACCACGGAAAAGGAAAATACATTACACATTTTCCTCAAGAACCTGAGTAATATAGACTTAGAGCATAATTATGAAAAATCACCTTCATATTGAACAACTCTAGCAGGAATTCCAAAAGACATATTTTCATTGTCCTCCCATTTCATAGTAACTTTAAGCTGATACCATCTATATAAAGCAAAATATGTATGTCAGTTAACTAAGACTTCAAAATAAAAATTGGAAAGAACAAAATAGAAATGGATGAGTACCCCTGATGCAAAAGGTCAAGATTGTGAAACCTATGAATGTAGATTGCAATCTCCTGCACAGCTTCAAACATGGCCACCGGCCTGACCTTTAGGGAGTGTGGCATTACATCAGATAGCCACTCTACTTCCCAACTTCTATATCTCAAAACAACAAACAATCCTTGTTTACTTATTGCAGAATCATATACAATAACCCAGCAAAATAAGCTTTTCTCCTGTCTCTTAAGTCTAAATAAGCTTCAAATCCAAGTCCCTTTCGATTCAGATCTTATTGAATCTATCATGTCTCGCTAATGATTGATCTAATTAACCATTTTGGAAATGGAACACTGGTTTGTAACTTCTAACATTCTCTCTCAACACTCTCCACAGTCAATTGCAGCTGCTAATACAGATAATAAAGGCATACGATCAAAAGCGGAATGGTAAAGAAAATACTTGATCAAAGGCATTGACAATTACCATCTTTTGAAAGAGTCAACTGCAGCACATGTATGCATGATATATGTCACATACATACATTGTTATCAAATCAAAATTTAAATCATGAATCAGATGTACCATTTTCTGAATCATAAATCAAACGTTACTCTGGGCCGCAAGACACGTATTAAAAATATGTCAATTTTAAGTAAAAACAAGTGACATGACAGAATTATAAACTTATCTATCATATCATATATGAACCTAAAATTAATTCAAGATTCGAGTCATAAACAGAAAGGAAAAGTGGTTGGTTATACAAAGTTGACAAAAAAAAGTGGTTGCTACACTAGGTTTAGGTAGTGATTCATCAGAAAGAATTGAGATTTGAGATAAGAAAATAGATACACACTAGAGATCCGTATAAATTGGGTTCAGTTTAGTATCTATTAGAATTTAAGTTCGGTCTAACTCAACCTTATAAAACCGGATTGTAAGGTGAGCACCACTCTTGCTAATAAACACATGTTCAAGCCATATCCCATCAAACATTGGACTCCTAACACACACCCATCACAGCGAGGATTGGAAATCTGGAGCGTAACCCCAGTGGCCAGACAGCGGTGACCTGATAGCAGGTGGTCCAATGGATTTGGGATAGACTCTGATAACATATTAGAATTTGGGTTGGCCCTAACTCAACCTTACAAAACCAGCTTGTGAGGTGAGCATGACCCTTACATATAAACATGTGTTCAAGCTATATCCCATCCAAATTGGACTCCTAACACACACCCATCACGGCCAGGACTGGACATCTGGAGCCTAACCCCAGTGGCCCGGCAGTCGTGACCTAACTCAACCTTACAAAACCGGCTTGTAAGTGACGATTGCCCTCACTTATAAACACATGTTCAACCCATATCTCATCAAGTATTGGACTCCTAACAGTATTGAATTGAGGTACAACTCGCATGTATCGAAACATACTGATAACTATATAAAAACATATAATGTTTGTTCAATCCATGGCATTTCCATAATTTAGAAGCCAAAACTGCAATTACTTGTTCCTTATGGAACTAAGCACAATTTACATAATCTACAACACACCGTGGCAATAAGTAATCACTGAGATTGTAAAATTAAAATAGCAGAAACAAGTTGAATTATGATAAACTAATTGCAACACATTTTTCCTCAGAAAAATGTAATAAAAATCGAAATTTGCAGGAAAATTTTGCTAAAAGAACCAAGAACAGAAACGAGAAAAAAATGAAAGAATTTTAAGAGAGAATGAAAAAATTACCTGAAATTGAGAAATGGGGAAATGTGGTAATTGGTTGCTAGGATTTGTAGTTACGTGAATTATGATTTCGGGTTTCCGAGTTAATTAGAGGGAGGTTTAGTGGTAACAATGTTAATTATGTCAAATTTATTAGTGAATTTATATTTTCCCTAAAAAAAATGAATTTATATTTTGTTAGAAGGACTAAACTATTAAAAAAAATATATTTGAAGGAGACTAAACTATTAAAATTGACAAGTAAAGATTAAACTTTTTTTTTTAAATTAAAGACTAAACTTAAAAGGTTTATATTTTACTATGATCAAAAATATATTTAACCTTAGAACACGAATGTGTTTGATTAAAGGTTTTGAGTTCGAGTTTTTTTTTTTTTTTTTTACGCTAAAGACAATATCATTAAAGAAAGTCTAGCAATAAATTAAATGTCAAGACTGCAGAAATACAAGGTGGAGTTTCTTCGATCCATATGCAATTTAAATTCTTAAGAGCATATTTAGCTAAATAATGAGCAACCTGGTTGGTTTCGCGCCTCACATGCAAAAAATTTAAACTTCGAAAACTACCTTTAAAACTAATACAATCTCGAATAATAGAGCCAACATAGTTGGGAGATTGTTGATGAGCATTCAACGCTAAAACCACATTAGAAGCATCTGATTCTGCCATAAGATTTAGAAAAGACATGTCTTTTGCAAATTCCAAACCCTTCCGCATAGCTAACGCTTCTGCAACCTCTGAATCTGGTAATGAAAAGACTTGCCAGGAACTAGCACCAACGTCAACACCTTCATTATCTCTCACCACAACACCAATGCCCCACTTATCACCCTCTATCGGACCTGTTGCATCAACATTAAGCTTATAGAAACCACTAAAAGGAGGTGTCCAATGAACATCAGATATTGGCAAAAATGGACCTCCACTTAGTCTCTCCACCAACACCGAACTAGCACTCTTAAAATTCATAATAGATCTTTGTGCCTTTTGAACAGTGGAAGCAACATCAACATCAGTCCCCTCAAAACATTTTTTATTTCTAGCACACCATATCTCATAACACAAGGCCAAAACATGGACTATAATATCCTCATCGACATCAATAATATTTTCCTCCAACCACTTATGAAAAGGTACGTACCTCGAATCATGCGAATTAAATACCACACCTAAAGAGGAAGCAAACCATATTTGTTTTGACTAATGGCACTCCATAAAGAGGTGTGAAATTGTCTCATTATGTTGCCCACAAAGAACACACAATGGATCGCTACTTATTCCTTTTTTAAAAAGATCATATTTTACGGGAAGTTTTTCATGTAGAATCCTCCAAGAAAAGTGGATGTGTCTCGGAATACTTTTTATTT
>Ga0228711_1006708_pt1 | contig 16952 bp, 5 predicted proteins | sample MedpolnodulmetaG_2_FD_177996 | JGI IMG/M metagenome (GOLD analysis project Ga0228711, IMG submission 177996) | Root nodule microbial communities from Medicago polymorpha collected in Santa Monica, California, United States - brown nodules | ecosystem: Host-associated > Plants > Roots > Nodule...
ACACTGACATGGATACGTCGACCTCGTTAATGTAAAAAATATAGGACACCGACACTGCTACATATATGTTAATTTATTTAAAGACCATCTAAAATGAAAATTAAAATACATATATAAACATCTAACTTGAGCAATTTATTTAATTAGAAAAAGTTCTACAACAAGATATCATAGTATTTGACCTTTATTTATTCATATACATACTATAAAAAAATGCTAAAAATGATATGATCAACAATAATGTCTATAATCCTTATTTGATCAACGGTTCTAAAAACATATGCAACTCTTGTATTTATGGTGTGTGGAAGCCAGATAGAAAAAAATTCTTTTAGTTATTTATCTGAGTTGTCCGACACGGCTCGTATGAGTGTTATATAGGTGTCGGACACCGATTGTAGGAGTGTCAAAGTAAAGAAAAAATAATTATTTAGGACACCGGTTCGACACATATCGTACGAGTGTCAGACACCGACGCGTGTCGGACACCGCAACACGCCTAGTTTTAGAGGTGTTCGTGCTTCATAGTTGTCAAATTATATATAGGTAAATCTGTTAAGAGTCCCACATCGGATAAGACATGGCCTGGCAATGTGTTTATAAGTGGGGGCAATCCTCACATCACAAGCCAGTTTTGTGGGGTTGTGACCACGATTTCTAAGATGGTATCAGAGCATCTCCAAGATTCATTGGGCCACCTGCTATCAGGTTCCGCTATCGGGCCACCCACCATTTATGTCCACGAACCAAGCCCAATAGTGCTGGTCGTGAGGGGGTGTGTTAAGAGTCCCACATCGGATAGGACATGGCATGACAAAGAGTTTATAAGTGGGAGCAATCCTCACCTCACAAGCCGATTTTGTGGGGTTGTGTTAGGCCCAACTACGATTTCTAAGAAAATCTGATCAACATGTATAACATGAATTATTAATCTGATTATTATTATGAATGAATGGATTCATAACTTAGGTTACGCATGATTGATTTCTTCTAATAATGCATGATACATATTGCATGTGCTAAGTAGTAGGTCAAGAAAAACGTATTTAGGGATTTGAATAGTTACTCAAAGTACATTTCAGACACCAAACTCTGTATATAGGTATGTAGTTCCCTATCTATGGCAGTTAGATCTTCAAACTGATGTTCTAACTTCTACCAACTCTGAACCAACTGAACAAACAGAGTTACTTATTATAAACCTTTAACGTCAACAACAAAATTTTAATGGGCTTGTAGCTCCATGGCAGGTGCTCAAGTCTTTTAAACTTGATTTTGGTGATGTAAGAGTTTTGATTCTCCATTAGGCCACACGTCCACCTTTCTAGGAAGCCAAAATATGCGATATCTTCATATGTTTATGTATTGAATTTTATCAAAATAAGCTGCATAGTGCATAAGTGTAAGAAATGTCTCTTAATTTTTTTGGGTTAATGTTGTAGACTTTTAGTCGCTTTTACCTCTTTCTTTTTTCTTGGAATTCATTTCTGTTATATTTATGAAGAACATTAGAAACTACTATCATTCCACATTGAATTGAGTGAGACTCTAAGAAAGTTTATTGATACTTAATGACAAATGATAAATGTACATTTTATGATCAATATTCAGGAAAATGCCTTGACTCATGGAGCTCGGGCCTTGACCAAGCATGCATGTAGGAGTAGCAGTGGTTATTGGGGTTCTCTTGTTGGTAATGGTGAGTATTCTTTTTTGAAAGTGAATCTTTTAGATACATCTTTGGTAATTGCTTTTCAATTCTACCTTGGTTATCTTGTTTTTTCTTCGTATCAGCTTGTTTTCCAGATAGAAGATTTTGAGAGCTTTTGAAAGAGCTTATTTAGAATTTTTAGACCTTTATCTAATGAAAAAAGTACTTATATTAGAATAAGGGTTGCTGATGGATATGGTGCACGTTGGTCCGAAGATGGAAGTAAGGTGTGTGGACAGATAAGTTCTATTGAAACATAGTTTAATGTGTTTTATTTGAGAGTATGTTGAGATATTTATTTTAAAACTGGCTGTGTGTGTCATAGACGTAGACGTAGACATGGATTATTCCGTTCGATTCATAATGCTGTGGCTAGAGACTTAAGAGATGTGAGTCATCCAGTCCTGGCAGTGAAGATCACGTTGTATGAACTATGTTTATTTTCTGATCATTCAAGGTACATTTTCAGCTGATTGAGAAGAAGAATTTAAACAAAAGAGATTGTTATTTATGTAATACATCAATTTCTGTTCTTGTATGCGTGTAGTGTTTCGTGCTACTACTTTTGTTAATTCTTCTAGCTTAACGTTTTTATTGGAGCTGTTACTGACAGGAAGACCTCATGTTAACTACTGAGTATCTTAGACGGGTATGTGAAATTGAGAATTCAATATAATTCTTCCAATTGAGCACTCTAGACCTATATTTAGAGCTGGTAAACTTGTAGGAATTGTTGCTTTAAAATTGAACTTTTGCTGCGAATTAACTAAATATTTGCTAGGATTTTTGTTTTACTATCTACGGATTTACTAGGAATTAGTTACCTAGCAAATTTGTCTCTCAATCCATGCCACAACTGAATCAACATTTATCCATAGCATATCTCAAGCTAAATGGGTTTGCTAGAAATTAGCTACAAAAATGGATGAGCAAATCACATATTTTCTTGTAGTGCATCTTCGGTGAATGTTTGTGTGTGAGAGAGATATATGAAGATTTAAGAGTGAGAGATGGAAAAAGATTTTAAAAAAATTATACTCCCTCCGTCCCATTATAAAAGAGCCTCGTTGACACTAGGTGTCAACGAATTCATTGACACCACCCTTAATTTCATTTAATCCAATGTCTCTCATTAATTAACCTAAGCATACACCTGACGCTTCTCCTGTCCTCATTCTTTCGTTCTTACGCTATCTATGGTTTTCATTCATCTCCTTCACCACTAAGTACACTTGCTGAGATGTTTCATCAATCTAATGTGATGCTTTTAGAAATTAAAAGTCCTCTACTCAATTAGTGATGGAGTTGAATTGAAAAATATATTGAAATACATATGTTTAACCGAATATCGTTTTACAAATCAATTTTTTTTATCTCTGCAATCCATCAATCCATCTACCCTTAAAAATTCCGAAACAATTTGATTTTTCTTTTATTTTGAGGGGAAAAGAATTTGTTCTTTCTCCCAAATATAATAATATTTAAGATATAAGTTGCACTCCAATAACTAACAAAAGAAACAAACCTCATGAATGAATGGAAAGTAACATTCAAAATTTCAATCCTAGAGTTGTTTTCTCGAGAATCACAACAAGATGGGAATTGAAGAAATAGAATTGCAAAACTTCATAGCATTCATCAACGCAAGGGAAATAACAAAAGGGAATAGCGAAGAAACCATGAATCAGGTACGAAGGCGATTTGTGTGGGATTTAGTGAATTAATAAGAGCCATTTGATTGAATGAAATTAAGGGGTAGGATTTGGTGTCAACAGACCCTATCTCAGATTAATAGTGCTTTGCCGGTGCTTTATATAAAAAAAAAGGTTTTGTTAACGAGTGCCTCCGGGGCACTGTTTAAGCATACCAAAACAAGCAATTATTCTTTAGAAAAGTCAAATATTTCGATTTCCAATGCATTGATTACATGTATTTTTATAAATACTTGCTATTTATAGTCCTTAAGGAGTGCCCGGGGGCATTCGTTAACATTTTTCAAAAAAAAAAGGTTAATAGTGCTTTGTCTCTTGTAATATAGGCGATTTTCGGGTTTGCCCTCTGTAATTTTTTTTATTCAGTCCTTATAATTTTTTGTTTGTTTCAATATACCCCCTAAGCCATCTGACTGTGCATATTCGTTGATGTGACACGTTGAGTCACCTTTTTATGATGACGTGGTGTGCTGACAGTATATATAATTTTGTTTTTCATTTTTTATGGGTACACGTGGTATTTGTAGTTTTTTTATAAAAAATATATATTAATTTATATATAAAAAAATAAATATAATTTTTAAATTTTAAAAAAATTAGAAAAAAATTCATTTTTTTCTTAAGTAGTTTTATTTTATTAAAAAAATGAAAAATTATGGAACTTAATATATTTCAAAATCTTAGAAAATATATTTTGAAAATTAGAAAAACAAATTTGAGATTAAAAAAAGTTCAGATTTTTTTTTTTAAAATTAAAAATTTAGTTTTCTTTATACAAAATAAATTTCAATTTTTTTTCATAATTAAAAAAAACATTAGATAATAATTTTTGACAATAAAAAAATTAAAATTTAGATTATATTTTTCAAGAATTGAAAATTATGAAAAATTGAAAATATTTTAAAATAAATATTTGAAAATATTTTTCCTAAATTTAGATGATATTTTTTGAAAACTTAAAAAAATAGATAATCTTTTTGCAGAATTTTAGTAGAAAAAATTCGGATTTTTTTCCAAAAATTTTATTCTAGAATTTTTAGAAATTAAAAAATTAGAAAAAAATCATTTTTTTTAAGAAATTATGAAGATGTTTTTAAAAAAAATTATGGAAAAAAATGTATAAGTAAAAGAGAGAAAAATATGATTTTGAGTGTCTTGTCAAATATTAGTGCGTTCTCCATTATTATAAATGCAAAGTAGAATATATTTAATTAGAAATGATAAAAGTAATATTAATTCGAGTTATAATTGAATATTGCATATTATATGTAGGGATCGAAGTTTAAATCTTGAAAAGAAAACATACTTCTAAACGTCATAAAGAAAACACACCACTTCTAAAAAAAAACATAACAAACCTTTTTTTTAACATGCTAGCCAACTCTTTCTTTATTGCATAATACTCCCTTTTACCTGATGACCATACTCGAATCTCTATCAATCACCCCGAGTGATCGCATCCTTGAATCATTGGCAAAGAAGATAAGGTCCAGGGTGTCCAACATCTTCTTAATAACACGAGCCCCGGTATTCCACGAGCAAAAATCTCTTCTTTCCTAGAAGGGTCTCTAAGATAAGTATGACCTCTATTGGACTGGTAGAACTTATTTACCTAGAAGGGTCTCTAAGATAAGTATGACCTCTATATAGACATTATTTACTGATTGTTAGAGATCTTAAAATAACAAAATTATATTGAAATGATAAAAATATGAATTAATTTTTTACTTCTACAAACTTTGATCAACAATACTTGTCATGATATATTTATGATTCATGATCCTCATTATAATTTTTACATATAGCGCTATATTATATGTAAAAACATCGTCATCGTCAACGTTGACTTTTATTTTTTGGTTCCATCGCATTTCATTCATGACATAATCTATTGAGACCTCTTTATTTACATAAAATTTCAGGTACCTGATCATTTCAACTGGAACTAAAGAAAATAAAGTATATTAAACTTCTTTTTTAGAATTTTCATATCCTTTGTCTATGGAACCGACTGCTCTACCACACTTAAGGCGCAATGGGATTCATTTGCAAGATTAGATTTTCCAACATGGACATCTATTTTGATATGAGCATAAAAAGTTGATATTTTGTTTGCTTAACTTTGCAAATAAATTATATTTTGAACTTCTAGTTCACACTGATTTACATGAGGATCAAGATGAGGTAATAATAATTTATTTAAAATGATTCATTTGAACTTCTGGTTCATTTATTCAGCTACTTATTCTCTCACCCTAATATTGGAAAAATAAATTCATCAATCGATAATCAGTCTATTGGGCTGTAAAAAAGTCTCCAATTATTGACTCAAATATACTTTATAATAGATGAAGATTCATATCAAATATATTTTCCCAATATTCAATTACAACTTCTCTAAACGCATTGTATTGGAGCAATTGAATCCTACACAACACATCCAAAAAACGCTTATATGGAAAATATTAGCCTTATAAACCAAACATCAAATTAGAAATTAGGGGACGATCTGTATATGATAAATTGTTGGCTATAATGCAAGATTATATATTCCCAAGTACAAATTGAAAGATATTATCTTATAAGTATTGATCGTACCGCTAACATTAGACGTCTAATGAATGGATCTTTAAACCCATTTTTAGAAATGAACATATGTTAATGAATGTTCGATATCAATTTTCATATACGCTCAATACTTATCAAATGAGGAAAATGAGATGTTAGTCAAATAATCTCACAAACTTCTAGTTGTGAGTTAACAATAAACATACACGTGACCATAATTGATACATAAATTAAAGTTGTAAAATTTATACTTGGCCCACGTGATTATTATGTGTGAATTGATTCATAAATATCCCCAAATGTGAGACTCATTTCCCCATGTTTCTCATCTTTCCCCATAATGCACAATAGTTATTAGATTTCAAGAAACTTTTGGCTCTTCAATAATACACAAAAGTAGCTAGACTTGAAGAAGCTTCTGGCTCTTCGATACATATTGAAAAATAAAATAAAATAAAAATCAACTATTTTTTCTTCGCATCATAATATATTTAAGATGACCCTACCGATCTTGCCAACAACAAACTTAATATAATTTTGTAAACTTCTGGTTTACAATAATATGTGATTCAATTGCGCAAACATAAGTGTAGTATAATCCAAAACAATATATCCCATTTAGAAGAATATCCTTGAAACATAATAAATTTCTGTGAGACCTAGAGGAATATAATGCATTCTCATTCTCAGTGTAATTTTTTTATTTCTCCATATAACAATATATGAGCTCTTCTGAAGCCTTCAATAATTTTTTACTACTAAATATAATAATAAAATTAGTTTCTTTATATCATTAATCTAAACATTATTGTAGTCCTTTGCATAAGAAATCCTTCAAATATATGCTTATGTTTGTAGCCTTACGCCTAAATGTATGTTTATTTTATCATTTTTGGCTATATATTATTTGAAGTATATCATAATCAATTGGCTATATATTATTTAAAGAATATATCATAATCAAATAAATATTTAACGCATATTGTTCATAACATCATGGGATTTGATTGATTTTTTTAATTAAAGATTTAGAAGTTTAGAAAATAAAAAATCAACCCAAAATCATATAACCTAATTACACGATATTGCATCACACATTTAGACTTTCATAAAAAACACACAATCACAACCAATCTTTATATATTGAGGATAGTTCCAACTTCTCTCTCTCTCTTTTTTTTGATTTAACTTTTACCATTTTTGGGATTTAAGCATCTCATGTCTCTCGGTCCTCAAGTTAACAAGGACTTTAACCTAACTTGTGAGTACAAAACGGGGTAAGAAATGAGATGAAAACTCCACAATTGATATCTATATCAACTTCCCCCTTAATCAAACATAACATACTATTCCAAAATGAAAGAGACTAGTGAGGAAGGAAGAGAGGAGTTCACACCATTCTTCCTTGCTCAACCCATATCCTAACAACAACCATCAAACTTTTTATTTGTTTTAAATAATTCAGAGAGTATTACAAAAAACTTGAAACAGAGAAGAAAGGGAGAGAACACCATTTTTCATCTCCCTTTTCTGCCGACCACTGTCCCCATCTCTCTCTTCCGCTAGGAGAGAGATAAAAACAAAGTCACCGAACTCAAAGTCACCAAAGTGCTACCTTGCTGTACAAACTTCTCTTTCTAATTTAGGGCTTGGTGTGCTCTATTTTATGTGCCTCAACAGTCATCTTCTGATCAGGTATGATCACTAGGCATATCAAGGTCATAATCTAAAATCATCTACATTGTAAGCCACCAAAGAAGAGTTGATTGAATTTGCATAAATGTACCTAATAAAATTATTCAGGAACTTTCCATCACAAAAAGTTTTCTCTATAGAGACACATGTATTCTTTAATACTTCATGTAAAGCAAGAAATAATGCAGTATGGCAGTTTATGGATAATTGAGATTCAAATCTATATTTCAATAACACAAGGATAAAAAATCAGTGAAAGTGGAATCAAAATGCAAAAGATCTTAATGGGACTGCTACATTAAGTTAAACGCTGATACTCTTTGAACCCCTTGAAGAAACCAAAATGTCTGATGTTAGTTGTCCAACATTCCCTATTGACACAACAAGCTAAAAACACACACAAATGTGAGCTAACCCCATAATTTTTGTTCTAACACTGAAATATAAAGTTAAATGTCTTTTTGTGAATAATGGTATCCAGAGTCATAGATAAATTAATTAATTGGAAAAATAAAACGGGGTAAAACCCTAGAAAATGATACAAACCAAAACCATAGTGGAGCAAATCCTCATGAAGGTGTTGGCCTTACTTTAGCATCAAAATTGTTGTTATTATCGTTAAAGGCGCAACCAAAATGAGAAGAACTAGGGGTCATGCACCGGTTCACAATTCGTTTCCGTACATAATACGCTTTTTGTATACGTGATACAAAACTCTCAAAGTATTTGGAACGTGGGAGTATACACTGTCAATACACTCTTTCGATTCGTAGTACATTCTAATATGCTAATTAGTACGCAATGAATAAAAAAGTTTACTATGACAAACATAATTTTCTAACAACAAAAATAGAAGCTCAATTCTTTTGTCAATTGTGTATAAAATAATTAGATTTTTTAGTAGTTTAGGTTATAATACACTGATGATAATGTTTTTTAAACAAATATAATTTAATTTTAAGAATTAATTACTTATATTTAAAATAAATTCTATTATTATTCCATTTATCTATCCATCTCTTTTGTTTTACAAGATGTAGGGATCTGTCTTCAACAAGTGTAATTATAGTTTATAAAAAAAAAAAGTAAATATTTTTTTGAGGCAATTAATATTTGTTTCAAAAAACCTTATTCCCACGAAAGTTATAAAAACGATAGACCAAAAGTAACAAGAAAAAGAAGATAGTCAATGGGAACTATGGGCTCAACGTGTAACAAAGAGCAATGCACTGGTGGGGTGTGTGGTCTGAGTACTCCAACTGTTTCTACAAATCTCAAAAACTGAAAAAATGGATGAAAATCCAGCCCTTACATTCAAAACATAATACGATCAATTATCTTTAATAACTATCAGATAATTTGCAATTTTTTTTAGAACTTTCATAAAAAAACACACAATCACAACCAATCTTTATATATAGAGGATAGTTCCAACTTCTCTTTTTTATTTGCTTTTTACTTTTACCATTTTTGGGATTTAAGCATCTCATGTCTTTCGGGCCTCAAACTAACTAACAATGACTTTAACCTAACTTGTGAGTATAAAACGGGGTAAGAAATGAGATGAAAACTCTACAATTGATATCTATCTACTTCCCCCTTAATCAAACCAGCACCATCATATATATACCATATCAAAATGAAAGAGAAATAGCAGTGAGGAAGGAAGAGAGGAGTTCACACCATTCTTCCTTGCTCAACTCATATCTTAACAACCATCAATGTTTTTCTTTGCTGTCCAAACCTCTCTCTCTCTCTTTAATTTAGGGCTTGGTGTTTTCCATTTTATGTGCCTCATTTTTCTTCCTTTTATTTAGTTTCATATTTTATTTTGCTTTCCTTTTCTTAACATCACCGTTCTCTTTGAGAAAACAAAAGTGCTCCGTTCACTTTTTTTATTTTTCTATTTTTTATGTTTTATTTACTTTTTTCCATTCTTAACCGTTATGTTCTTTTTTTATTTTACAAATTCAGTTATGTTATTTCTCTTCTTTTAGCAGTTAGTTTTTTTTTTGGTCAAGTATTCTAATGGGGTGTCCGGAGTTTGAACCTGATCCCTGCATATAATAATGCATGTCCCTGTCAACTGAGTTGTGCTCACGGAGACTTTTTTATTTTTGTTTTAATAAATAAATCATACAATTATTATTTTTCTTATTAATACCATTTGCAGTTGTTGCTTTTAAGTTCTTGCTTGGATCTTGGACTTCCTCTCAACTCCCTTGTATTATTTTTCTATTACTTTCCAATTCAAGATAATCCCCCATCTCCTTTATCAAATGGATATCAACACCAGACCAAAGCAATATTCAAGTAAAGGATACTAAAAGAGACCAAGTCAATTTCATCACATGTTAATCCTTAAAGCTTCCTACTGTGCATGCATTGAGGTTTGTCTTCCTCTTTTTATAATTTTATTAGAAAATAGAAAATAATGATTTTAATAAAAGATAATTCTTTTTTCAATTAAAGGATAATTCTTGACTGACGATAGCTAATTCTTGATCCCGGCATCCCGCACACAAAAAGTGCCACAGGATAAGGGAAAGCTACTCGTGAACGTGTAACAATGCATGATTAAATCAGTCATCCATTTAAATTAGACTTATTTTGAGCTTATACAATACATCTTATGTAAATAAATAAGTTTTTATTTATTATTCTTAAATTTGTAAATGTAGTTTATGGAAGAAAAAAAATGGTTTATGAAGATACAATTTCCGTTGGTGATAAATAAACATAAAGACTTGTTTATTTACATAAATTGTTTTGCATAATCTCGAAATAAGTCTAATCCAAACGGACCCAAAATAGCTTTTTTTTTTAGAGTGTGTTTGAATTATAGAATGTTTTGAGGTAATGTAATATTTTGATGGAATTCAACTTATTCTATGTAAATTTTATTGTTTGGATGATAATTTGGATAATTCTCCCGTAAAAAGAACATGGACGATTCTCAAAATGAAGAAAATTTATGAAGTATTTTATTTAAGCCAAATTTAAATAATTTTAAATGACATTTAAAAGCTAGAAATTTCAACTTACTTCCCTACTCTATACAATGTGAATGGCATATATTGGTTATATTTTTTTTTTAAATTTTAAATCGACCTCTATAAATTTTCAAAAATTGTGAATTGGTCCCTAATTTTTTTAAATAATTATTGACCCCTTAAAATTTCCAAAATAAAAAATTTTCCTTTTGAATTTTCAAAAGATGCAAATTGGTCCTTATTTTTCAAATTTGACTAAACTTTTAAAATTTATTAAATTTGCCCAAAAATATTAACAATAAATTTTTCTTATTACTCTGTCTAAACAAAAACATTTAAAAATGATATGCCCTAACCTACCAAACAAAATTTTGTTTGTTGTCCACATCCAATGAGAGGATAAAGACAAATTAATGAAAAAATGTGTTGGCATTGCAAAATGAGAGTATAATATAAAGACACATTAAGAAAAGGAGGGTACATATTGAAATGTAAATTCACCTAGTGTGTTGAATAGTGGGTTGACATTTAACTTGCGACACACCTTTATCTATGACTTTTTCTTATTTATTTTTATTCACTAAAAATTAGTAGTTGGCAAACTATATATGACTTTGCCAACATTTAGTTTTTAGATAATAAAATTAATAAGAAAAATTCATTTACAGAAGTGTGAGATGCGAGTAAAACGTCAATCCAAATTGCAACACATTTTGGAGAAATTACATTTTAATGTGTGCCGTCTCTGATTTTGACTCCTTTTTTTTTCCTCTCTTTAATTTGTATTTATCCTCACAATATTGTGCAACAAGTTAGTATCACTACTATAAAACTAGGGTGGCATTTAGTATGGGTCAATAGAGTTTTTTACTATCATTGGAAAGTTGATTATGTCCATTAGATTAAATGAGGGACAAATTGTTATCCTTCTCTCTCAACACTAGATTATTGTTTTATACTATCTTCCACCCTCTCTCTTTCATATCCCCACACACCCATACCCAGTGGCGGATCTTCTCAAGAGCCCATGGTAGCCATGGCTCCCCCCAAGCTCAGTATTAATATTATATTAGGCACAAGTTATAAGACACTATAGTTCTTTTTAAGCTTTTGCTTAATAAAAATGGTGAAATTCATTCTTTTAATCTACCATAATCACTAGTAACTCGATGCTAAAAGTGTGATGCTTAGATTTTGTTGAGTCAAAGCTTAAAAAGGTAATCAAATTAAGAATCAAGTATATATTTTGGATAGGAACAGCGGAACATAAAAATACCAGAACGATAGTGGCCCTGCCTTGAGGTCTTTCCTCCACCGCTAGAGGCAACACTGCAGTTGAAGTTTTTTTTTTTTTAAAAAAAAGTTGCAACTCTTACTATTTCTTTTGGGCGAGGGTCAGTCTCTACTTTTGGGTCAAAAATTGAATCCACGTCAGTAACCATTTCATTCGCACGGTTTCAACAAAAATTATTGTCGCACCATGTAGCATTTTCCTTTCAACAGTGAGACACTAGAGAACTATTGTAGTAAGATGGTAGATTTATCAGAAAGAATTTTAAAGCTTGTGTTAATGAGCTTAGGAGAAGGATTTGAGAAGCTATTTCATGATTCTGAATTCAAAAAATGTCAAGGTTACTTAAGAATAAACAACTATACATCACCAAAAAAATTCCGGCAGCAACCATGGTGGTGTGTGGTGGTGCTGTGGTGGTCAAAGTGGTTGCTGAATCTATGATTTAGTGGTGGTGGTGGTGTGGGTGTGTGGGGACATAAAAGAGAGAGGGTGGAAGATAGTGTAAAACAATAATCTAGTGCTGAAAGAGTAGGATACCAATTTGTTCCTCATTTAATCTAATGGACATAATCAACTTTCCCTTGGAGGGAAAAAACTCTACTGACCCATGCTAAATGCCACCTAAAACTAGGTGGAGGTGAATTCTTTCTCACTATGGAAATTTCTTTTTTTGGACCATTAGATCAAGTAAGGAACATAATATTATTATAGTCTCTGATAAGTGCCAGAAAGTAGTATTTTAAATGAATATTTAAGACACTTTTGTTACTTGCTTTGCAAGTTATTTAGGGAAAAGCCGAGAGATAAGTGATTATGGCCCTTTTACGCTTTATCTATCTTACTTTACTCATTTATGCAGGAAATGAACTCAAGACACTAAGCAAAGAAGAAAAACAAAGAAGAAGTACAAAGGTTAACTCGCTATGGCGAGTAAAAGGAGATCAATGGCGAGTCAAAGGCGAGTCAAAGGCGAGCAATAGACAGAGAGCACCAGAAATCACTCGCCCTCAACACGAAATGGCGAGGAGAAGGTGAGCACGTTCCAGAGAGCACCATTTTTCACACGCCCTCAACTCGCAACGACGAATGGAAGGTGAGCAACTCGCCATGGCGAATGCAATTACTCGCGAGGCGAGTTAGGGCGACTAAAACTCCTCAAAGCTGACGTGGCACAAACCCACTGGTGAAGAAACCTTAACTCACCATGGCGAATGAAGTTACTCGCGAGGCGAGTTGATGCAGAACAGAAAGTCTATAAAAGCCCACTTGATCATTTCATTGATAATTATCATATCATATCATAATATTCTGTAATAGTCTTAGAGAGAGATATGGCTTGTTCTTCATAAAGTGAGAGTGATAGAAGGTGGATTATTCCTCATTTGTTGAGAGATCACAAGTTGTATTTAATCTTCATCTTTCAATTCAATCTTGCAAAGTTACCATGACGATGAGTAGCTAAATCTCCATTGTTGGGATTAGAGGTACTTGATCTTAGCTAAACATGTAATCTTTTGATCTTTAAATATATGGTTCTAGCATTTGATTTGATATTGAGATTATTCTTGCACTTTATTGTTTATGTTTGATTTAATTTCTATTCAAAAATACTCTTGAATCTAGGTTTAAAATAATCATCTATCCAAACATTAGTTCTAAACATGGAATTGATGTTTAGATAATCACTTTTTGTATCCAAACTTAATGCTTTTGGATCGTTTAATAGATTGAGAAATCGTCGATTAAACGATATGATCGACTCTTGAATCGTTTAATAGTTTGAGACATCAACGATTAAACGATACAATTGATCTCACAATATTATTTGGACACGAATGATATTATCGAGGGATACATGATAATATCAAAGAAAAGCTAGAATCCGTATATGATCATTAGGTTATGTGTGATGCTTGATCAAGGAACTCTAAACCTAACAAGTTTCACGCCTTATTAATCTCAACTTTTATGCTTGCAAATTAGTTCACATAGTTTAAACAAACAAACAACCAATCTTTTAACTTAAAATGATATTTGGTGTCGAACGGTCTGTGATATCGCACTAGTCCCCGAGTAGACGATATATAAATACTTACTTTTGATCGATAGAAAAATACTACATCAGTCTCTCAACACTATATTATTTTTACACTATTCCATCACCTTTGTCTCTCCTCCATGTCCCCACTCACCCACCAACAACATCAACTTCATCACCAGCACTGCCCTCCCAAACCTCTTGTAACATTAGTGCATACATTTTTATTCTCTGTATCAAAATCCTTAAATTGCAAGTAACTGATTATATTTATATTGGGTTTTGTTAGAAGCCACTCATGAAGGTGTTTTTTAGTAATCCACACCTCACGTTATGATTTCCACTTTTTAGTTATAACTTTGCTAAAATACATCTTCATAAAATGTGTCTTCTAGCAAAATTCATTTATATTTTATTCAATTATTGAAGTAAACCTCTAAATATAGTACAAAATTATAAAATTACAACTCAATATAGTTTAATTTAATAGAAAAATTAATCCATGAGTACAGATGTTCTATCTATATTTTCTCTATACTTCTTTTAAAGGACCACATTAAATTAGCAATTTTGCACAAATTTGGACGGATAACTATTTTCGGACAGATTTCAAACGAATTGTTGTGCATAACTGTTTTGCTGCAAACTGAAAATTCCGTATGAAACTTTTCAAACAGACTTCTAATAAAACACGTAAACACAAATTTGTGTTATCTTGACTAATTTTGGGACGAATTTGGAACAGACTCACTATAAAAGAAAATTATTCTCAAATTACATTGGAGACAAAAACCTAAGAACTTTAGCATTTCAACTTTTATTTGAATAAAAATTGAGACCGCAATACATATTATTTTATTCAAACGTTTTAGTATAACAATACTGAACAACTATTTCAAGCTAAAGCAGCTCAACTCAATATGTATGAATTTGTTGACCCTACAAAATAATGGCAATGGCAAATATTGGAGTACCAACTAAGTCCTCCAAAATTTATGTTCAAAATGGAAAATAAAATAAAAAAAGTGTGCCACATAAACTTCTTTTGCATCCTCCTTTCCTTCGGTGGAGAAATAGATCTTGCATCATTTCCCATTCCTCGCGACGAATAGTAACGGCGGTGTTAGCGTTTCCTACGAAAGCAACACCACCTTGACCGAAACAGTAAATAGAAAATGAGGAATAGTCAAAGGTAGGTTTAATGTTCAATTACACGAGTCTACCTATTAGCACACCCTCTCCAATCCATCATCTTGTAATGCAAGTATTCCTCTTGGTATTTCACTCATTCCTCCTTTGTAGGAATGTTGAAATTCTAACGTAAAATAATCCAAAACATCGAAAATCGTAAAAATCAAATATTTTTGGATGTGATTGGATGTTTTGTGAAAACTGAAGTAGATAAAATAGTCATAAGGAAGGAGGGGTTTGAATTGTGACCCTTTAAAACTTAATACTGTCACTTAAAAATTATTCTCAAGTTGTTAACTTGGAATGGTTAAGTTAACAGACAGACTTCAGAACGTTCTGAAGTGTTAGTGTAAAAACAGTTTAAATAATTAAATGTGTTTGTGTGTGATATATTTACTGTAAGTAAATAGTAAAGAGAAGAGAAGAAGAACACACATAAATTTATAGTGGTTCACCCAATGTGGGTTAGTCCACTCCTCACAATCTTGTGAGACTTTCCACTATGATGCTTGAGATAACTTCTTAAATCCTGCACCTTATAACCTTGTTCACCTGAACAATTACAACAACTGTATTTTCTAAGCCTCGGCAGGCTTACACCTTTCTTGCTAAGTTACCCACTTAGACTTTACACATTTCTGCTCAAACTAAGACTTTAGTACTCCTAAAGCTAGATGAGACTTTGTTTACAATTTGTATGGAGTTTGAATGATGTAGATCAGACAAGAGAAGAATGGAGGTAGAGATTTATCTTTAAAAAGATAAGAGAAATGTTGATGCACACTTTTAAAGACTTCTTGGAATCTTTGTGAGATCAATGTTTTTGCTAAAGCTTCAAACAGTCTTAAGTTGTTTTCTTGTATGCTTTGCAAAGGTGTATGTTATGCTGAGGCCTTGATCTCTATTTATAGAGTTTCTTGAGCCTTTGTAGCCGTTGGAGAGTGGCCAATAGTCTTGTGCCACGTGTCATGGGACCCACCAACTTTCACTTGAATTTCTAGGCAAAATGAAATACTTCAGAATGTTGTTGTGTTCTTGAGAATACTTCAGAATGTTGTTGTGTTCATCATGATCTTCATCTGGGTTCATGTGAATGAACGGTCAGATATGCACCTGGGCTTTTGCAGATGAATGTCGTATGAATTTCTGGGTTGTACTATGAAGATTATCTTGGACGTACTTCAGAATGTTCCTAGGTTAGATCTTCTTTGAAATCTGCCTTGGAACTAGTGCAGAATTGATAAAGTGGAGCTGTCACTTTACTTCCATGCTTTAGGGGATTTGGTTTGCTTTGTACAGTACCAACTCCCTTATGTGTCGAAATCTTGTTGAATCAGACTTGATCTTGCTCTTGGATTTGCTTTTTCTTTTCCAACCACTGTACTGTTTATGTCAGATAAAGCATGGAGCAGGATCGAACTTTCTGAACTCAGGGGACTTCAGAATGTTTCTTTTATTTCACTTAGGATGATTTGTAAGACTCTTATTTGATGTAATCAAATCCTAATAGTGAAACATTGATGAAGTGCCGCATGGAAAACATCTAGGATGATATTCTTAATGGAATATTCCTAATGTTTTGTACCTCAAATGTTCATAGTCTTGAAATAACATTGAAGATGCCCTTTTTGACCTTAAACAAATAAATGCCTTTATTCCTTGATTGATCTTAGTCAATGTACTTTACTGGGCTTTTATTTAAGTCACGTGAACCTTGCATGTTCTTCATTTGGTTCATGAATTTCTGGGC
>Ga0228711_1006709_pt1 | contig 16948 bp, 7 predicted proteins | sample MedpolnodulmetaG_2_FD_177996 | JGI IMG/M metagenome (GOLD analysis project Ga0228711, IMG submission 177996) | Root nodule microbial communities from Medicago polymorpha collected in Santa Monica, California, United States - brown nodules | ecosystem: Host-associated > Plants > Roots > Nodule...
GAAGTTTTTTTTTTTTTTACAAAGGACAACTATAAATAATTAATAACTACAAATATTGAATACAACTAAAAAAAATTACAAGATACAACTATAAATAATTAATAACTAAAATATTTTTTTACGAATTTTTCTAATTAACGATGGAAAAAATTAATTAAATTTTTTAATAACATATTCCATTTTTTTTGAAAAATATAAATGAATTATTTGGCTTAGAAAATCTATATAACCAAACAAGCTAATAGTGTAAATGCTTTGGCTTAGAACTAGGATCCAAACATGGATATGAAAATTGCGTTAATTCATTTTAGTCTCTCATGTTTGATGGTTGGAGAGAATTTTCAACTTGAGAAAACTTGAGAAAATTTCAATAGAGAGAATCCAAATGAGACTCTCTTTGGTAACCTAGTGAGACTATCTTTGATAACCAAGACTTATTAAGTTGTGATCCAGAGTTTCTCATTTGGCATATGGTATAAGTACGGTAGCGCATGGAGTTGTCTACCCCTCTTTAATATATATTGTTCGTATAGAGGTGTGTGTGGAGTTGGGACGCGCTTCAGCGACAATGGTTGTTCGTACATGACATGTGGAGTCAGAGCACGTGTAGCTTACTTCATTGTGTTGCCTAGCAAGTCTTGAGGCACTTGGAAAGGGGGACCCTCTGCAAGTTACCTACGCAACCTAGTTGAGGGTGAGCTCGATATTGTTGATTCAGTGAAACTAGTGTTGAGGTAGGACCTCACTAGGTGAAGTGAGCTAGCATGACTTAAAATTTAAGTAGTGTTGAGGTAGGACCAGACTTGGTGAGATGAGCTAGCCTGACATGACTTAAACAATCAAACTAGTGTTGAGGTAGCACATGGCTGAGTGAAATAATGGATGGCTGGAGTAACTTGGCATGAATTGAACGGTCAAACCAGTATAGTGTTGATTGAGGTAGGACCTTGCTAGTCAAATTGAGCTATTATGAGCCATGATGGTCGTCCATCTGCTTTAAAGGTTGACCTTGAGTTTATCCATTGATCTCTCATTTGGATAGTTCTCTCAAAAGTTTTAATGTTGATGCATACTCAAGACCTTATTAAGCTTGAATAGACTATCATCGTTGTTAAACTCAAGAAGACTTGTAGCATCTCATCCAAACATATTTTGGCATGTGTAATTCATTGTAACTATCCACATATTTGTCACTAAAGTAATTATTTTCCCCCCATAATATCTCTTAATAGAATTTTAAAATGTTATTTTGTAAATTGGGTAAGCTAATCCAAGCAAATTGCTAGCTCTTTATCTCCGAGAGTTGTTCAAATAAAAGTTTAGAAGTTTAAATATGAAAAGAATAACAATTAAGCAATAAGGCATAACATCCGAGAGAGAGAAAAAATTGACTGTCTATAGGACAATCAAACTCTACCTCAAATATGGACCGTTGAGGGTGCCACTAACTTCCCTAAGTTCTCGTTTTTATTTGCCGTTTCTCTCTTTGATCAAAAACCATTTTCTATTTGGCATTTGCTACACTCCTACAAAAATGTTTCAACGGCACAAATCATAACAACAAAACCTACAGCAATCCCACTGTATATGTGGATTGCATATTCCAAAATTCCCTTGACTGCTTCAATTGATCAACTCTTTCCCTGGCTAGCCTTTCTTTCCAATAATCTTTGCACCTGAGAAATATTGAAAGTAACTATGATGATGACAATGTGCACACACATGAATGCTATGGAAATATTGAAAGTAACTATGATGATGACAGTGTTCATACATGAATGCTATGAAATGTTATTTTGTACTGGACAATACCTTCTTTTCATAAGCAGATCGAGCTCTAACATTCGGACTGCCTTGGAATAAACTCCGACCTGCATAAAAATAAAAATAAAAATGACGGTAAGTTTTGATGATTAAAAACAAAAGCAAACTAAAATTATGTTGTAAAGATCCAAAGGATAACTAGGATAAATGACATAATGTTGTGTCCATGATAAAGGACATTACCCGAATTCCATAACAGCTACATCAATGAAATTCAAGATAGGCCACAATGCCTGTCATAATCATATAATGATATACTTATGGAAACAAGATAACTGAGACTTTGCACATTAACTACGAGTGATAGGAACCCGAATTTAATAGAGATCGAAATACCATTATTTATTAAAAAATAGATGTATTGCAGAAGGAAAAACCGCTGTATCGCCAGAGCAAAAGCTCCTTAGAGAATAGATATTTCTCTCACTGCTCAACACCGAAGATTCCAGTCAAACTGTTATTGAATGCCCTCAACTTGCTACCCCTCTCCTTAATGTAAATACATATCCTTCTAAGAGATTATCCACATAAGCAAAATCTGTAGCCAACTCTCCATTTGGCCCATTTGTTGGTCTAAGTCCCAAACCTGATGCCTAACAAAGAGTATCTCTAATGAGGTGTCGTATTGGGTTCTTAAGTTAAGAATTTGTTCCTATTTTATTTGACAACTAAAGTTTGTGCGTGGGGCTGACACATGGAAGGATTGTTCTTTATACAAGCAAGAGTTGCTTAAAATTAAAGTAGCAGGCTTAAGAGAGGGAGAAGAAGAGAGTTGATAGTTGGATAAATTTGTTAAAACTTCTTCAAACCAACTCGGCAAGAATTGACCCCATTTAAAAATCGGCGAGGTACTCCGATTGTAGTCGTGGTTGGGGATCTCTAGTGATTGATATCTAGAGTGAGTCAGACAGGGAAAATACCATCCTTAAAAGAGAAAGGCTGACCAGCCCGCCTACACCAAACACATTTCTGTCAAGATGCACAACTGAACTAGTAAATTTTGTGTCATTATATATGGCACTCTTATAGTGCAAAAATCATACCTCTCTGCATATAGGACACTTTGACTCTGGGCTTGCAGCTTTAAGGCCCTGGAAAGTCATCACAGATGCAGCAGAGCAAGCACATGATTTGCAGAAGAAGTGGCCACAACTCAATGCATATGGATTGAAAACAAAATCCTATCATATCACAGGCCAAGCATTTATCAAAGATACTAATATATACAATTTTTTTTTTCATAGCATGGCATGGAAATAGGATTTTACCAGGCAAATTGCACAATTTAGATCATATTCAAGCTTAATAGAATCTGGAAGAATCAATGTCATTACAGCATCCGTTACATTTAAATCACATGAAAAGTGACCACGGACTCCATCAAGCTCGCAACCATCTTGTCCACTCGAATTCAGGTAAAAAGCACCCAATTCAACCAGCCAAGGTGAGTGTAAAAGTTCAATATGCTCAGACTGCATCTTAGATTTGAAATTCTCCCCATTCACAGAACTGTGTACCTGTAGTAAAATAACAAAGGATATTCGATATATAGTTTGTTAATATGTTTCTATCATAGAGCTAGTTAGATTAGTTATCCTTGTTATCTTATTCATTTTCATATGGGCTCATATGCAAAAATAGAGTCCCTTGTATTCATTATAGACCGTGTTATCAATAAATGAGTTATTTTAGTAATTAACGATAGAGTGAACCAAAAAAACGCTTAAGTAAATAAGTATAAATGAAAATGGAGGGGGATGCACTAAGCAGCAATTGTCTCACTTTATACGTACTTTATCATATTTCTTAAGTATTTTCCTCATCGCAATTGCATTCATGGTAATGTACTCAATTAGAATTCTCCCTTCTTGAGCAAGGGCTTCCCTGTCATTTTTAAAACACTGGCGCATACGCAATACATATCTCTGTAGTCCTTTTGCAATGTGAAGATGAAGGAGATGTTGAACTTTTGAACTAAAGTATCCTGCTATATCTGATGCTTCTTTCATCAACTCGGAAAAGAACTTCTGGTCGCACACTGCAAGTGGAAAACAAAAATACATTACTAGACTGCATAAAGTAAACACTTTGGTTAAATAAAAAGACCAGTAATAATACTCGAGTATTTTGATTAGACATAGTTTAAAATTAATGGCAATTCACAAAGGCTCTGGTCAATTGCAAAGAATATCCGAAGACAGCAAACCATAAATTAAATTATTACATGTTACTAAACTGCAGTATTATAGGGGTTCTTGAAGTACAATCATATTCACTAAATAAACACTTTTTCTTTTATAAATATGATATAGTTACAAAGTATCTACACTGTTTAACAATGACTGATCTCTGTTGGAGAACTTGGTGTGGGCTGTATAAGGTGTGTTCTCTGCTTCCAAAAAGATTTCCATACAAAAGTCAAAGATCGAAGCTTTAACCATTCTTGCTTAAGGTGCCCGAGTCCATAACCACTCGGCTTAACCGCATGTTGATGAATAAAAACTAATCTCAGCTTTAAATATAAGCACCGTGAGTCAGTTTGGATAAACATTTTAAAAAACAATCATGGAAAAAATAAATATTAACAGAATCTTACAAACCATGAGTTTTTAAAGAATAGATTTTCATCTAAGTTAAAACTAGATTCTGAATCTAAATCCTTTTTTAAGTTCGCTTGTATTTCTCCATGAACATCCACAAGTTTTAAAGGAGTTTTGTAAGTGAAGAACAATACTGCTTTCTAGTTGAGATGCCATCACGAGTCATAGCTATTTTACACTAAAAGTTTCGAGAAGAAGAGAACCATCTACATAGGAAACTTTCATTGATGAAAATTCTACAACGACGGCATTAACACTCTCACCCCACCAACCATTTTAGGCTTATATTAACCATCCTAATTTCCATGTCTTATACTTATTTATATAATATTTAAAACCACTACTTATTGTACTAATATATTCACTTACTCTTGACTAAGTAATCTAGTAATCCGATACTAGCAATTAATTAATTATTCCATAACCCTGGCCAGGAAGGAACCAGTCCCCTGTTCGGTTCCATGAACATTACATAGGAACCTGTACCTTACCATCCGGAAAAAGGGCATATAATTATAACATAGATGTTATTTAAACATCAATTTAGAACAACATAATTCAACAATAACAACAACCAAGCCTTATCCCACTAAGTGGGATTAGCTAATGAAGTGTTAGATTTGGTTAATAGATATATTATCAACCATCTATGAAACCTTATTAACCACAAATTTATATGTGCTTAACCTTATGTAGTTGAAACACCTGAATCGTTGTTAATGATGTATAAATCTGTGTTGATCAAGTTCAATTGATGGTTAATGGGATGTTCAATATTGATATACTCCCTCAGTTTCTAATTGCAAATTTTACTTTTTAGATCCATTCAATTAATGATGTAAGTGGTTCATAATATGGACCACATACATAATTAATTGAATGAAACTAAAAAAATCAATTTTGCTTATAATAACAGAGGGAGGGAGTATCCATTAAACTACTCGTGTGTGAACTGTGTTGACAGGTTATCGAATTTTGTAGTCTCAAATTGATGATGCGTCGAGAAAGGACATACCTGGGCAAGATTGACAGTGACATAACTGGTCTTTATCATGAGAAGAGGTATTATTATTGTCTTTGCAATTCTGACAACTCTTCAAAACATTTTTCAACCTGTTATATTCAATATGTGCACAATTCTCATCCAACAGCCACTCCCGCTCCACCTGCAGGTACTCTTTGAATGTGTATCCGAATTTCATTTCGCTATTTCCAAATCCTAATTAAATATTAATCAATAAATCAGTACAAGCATCAGCAATTGTGTTGTTCTCACATGTATGAGATCAGCATGAGAAAATCAGATTAAAAAATAAAAATGAAAAAAAAAAACGATGAGGATGATGAAATGAATAGGAAAAAAAAGTACTAATTATTATTCTGAAAGGGATTGTGACCTGAGAAAGTGAGAAGAATGAAATGAGCGTAAGTAGTAAAGTACTTACTTACAGGGTACGAGGTACAGTTTGGCTACGGTCAAGGTTGTTGTCGAGAAGTGAATGGATATCTATCTATATAAGAATAAGAGAGAGTTACTTGTTGAAGTAACAAAGTACGAATGATTAAGTAACTACGAATCACGAGTTTGAAGCCACACAACAGAAAAGCTAGCGTATTTTTGGGAACTTTCTGTTTGGTTTTATTTGGACTTTTTTTTTGCATGTTTGCCATGTGCGAATTGTTGAGTTCAGCACGCACGATCACCTTTACCTTTTTCTTGCTTTATTTCAACGCGTTATGCAAACGCTCTACCTTAATCTGCATGTCGGATTCTTGCGTAAAAAAAGGTCAAGTATGTTTCGGGTTGAGTTGAGTTGAGAACTGACATCTTTTTGTTAGCCCTGTTCTGTCATATGGGCTGCGGGCTCTAGAACAGGGTAATGTATTTTTCCTAAAAAGGACATTGATAAATAATAATGCTATAAAATGTGAAAAAAAATGGATTCATGTAATGTAAGGGACAATTATTGATAACTAAGAGGATCCACGATGGACACCCTCACGTTTGAGGTCTCACATGGACACATCTTTTTTTCATTTTTTAATAATAGTATTTAATAGGTACTCGACCACTCCAATAGAGATTCTTTAGAAAAAAAACAACTCAAATAATGATTATTTTAATGAAAATTAGTGTGGAAATAAGTCTTAAGTTAGACCTTGGGTCTTAAGATACCCCCAATTTTTTTTTCCACATACCTATTAGGTACCGGGTCTTAAATGGTAAAGACCCTATCAATATATGGATGCTCTAATACAAGAGATTAACGAAAGATGAAAAATTTGTTTTTTTTTTTTTGGTCATGTATTCTAGTGGCTAGAATTCACCTTATAAGGTGAATAAGTGGGCTGTCCGGGGTTCGAACTCTGCCCCTGCATATAATAATGCATTGTCCTACCAACTGAGCTATGCTCACGGGACTGAAAAATTTGTTTTTATAATTAAATCATCGGTTGGATGTAAAAGAAGATATCAAAATTATAATCTAAACCAATTAATCTGTTACTCCTCAACGTTATTCGGTTTGCAAATACTTAACCCTAAAAATTTTCCTCTAAATCTAATGCATTAATTGCTGTTAGTGTTAACCCTAAAAAATTCCCTCAAAAATCCACAGTTTGAATTTCAAATTTGATGATGACAGCAATTAGAGCAATTGTATCCTTTCTTTCCTCCAATTTGTAACGTGCCGTTAATTGCTGCATTGAACTGCATTAAATTCCATCCTTTGCTATTTCAATTTCAAAATTTGTGTCAATGAATCAGACTAAAAAAAATTTGGTGGCTTTTGGTTAGATGTACTTCCTTTCCCATAAAAATTGTTGCATTTAATTTTTTTTCATATTTTTATAGCATTTCATTTATTATTATTATTATTATTTAGGCTTCTGTATTATTTATAGCAGTTCATGTATTTTTATAGCAGTTCATCTTTGTGTTGTGCCTTTTGATTGTATCATGAAAATGCATAGAAGAACATATGGTGGAACTAAGTTTTACATTGTGCAGAATATATTAGTAATATTTTGCTTTGTAGGTGGGTGTTGTATAAGGAGAAGAAGCAACGCTGGAGCGAGTCAAAGGAATGAGTGTTGTTTTGTTTTATAAATGATATATTACAGTGTTGGTTGATATATTGTGGTTTTGATGTAATATGATTCTAAGTATGAGACTTAGCCTAACTTTGTGTGTCAATATTATTTTGTTTTTCCATAAAGAATTATGTACTCGCATTAAATTTTTGTTTTGCCATAAAAAAATATGTACTTGCGTTAAGAGAAGAAAATGTAACAACTATAAGTTGCATTATTTTTACGGGGATGTTAAGTTACTTTCTTTAGTAAAAAAAAAAGAGAAATTCTTGCATGGTCTCGCCCTTAATACGTCATTCTTGAGCCCGTCCAACCAAATAATTTATATTAATTAATTAGTTAATAAAATAAAAAATGAAATACAACACGTTCTATTAAAATTGGAAAACAATTTTATTTCCTCGCATTCCTAGTTCCTAACGTGCACTTCTTGTCCATCTCTTTCATTATACCAACAATAATTTCAGTTTCATCATTTAGATATATCCCACAAATCACAATGCTTCAAACAACCTTCACTACTTTTTAATGGTGCAAGAGACTATTAACTACAAGAAATAAAACATTATACATACTCGAAGAAGAGAAGTACCAACATGTTTGAACGGTTTATTAGGTGATGCTCAATCAAGAAAAACAGATAACAAGCATGTTTCAGTTTGGAAAATGCAGTTTCGTCGACAAAGAGAATTTTGTGGGAGGTTGAATTTTTAGCATGCTGAGATAAAATTTTATTTGTTTCTTAAGTTAAAGAAACAAAGGAATGATCATAAATGTTGTGGCAAGCGAGGTTGCAGGAATAAAACAGCACAATGGAATGTGAGGGAAGAAAACTACCTTCTAATTTTAATAGATCGTGTAGTATTTTCCCCCAGAAAACCTATTTAAATTTTTTATTTTATTAATTAATTGAAATGAAACTGTTTGATTGAACGGGTTCAAAGATGACGCGTTAAGGGTGAGACCATACAAAAATTTCTCAAAAAAAAATGCTAATTAACTTGAGAGATGACTTTTAATTTATTTTTTTATAGTTTGTAAAATTGTCGTTGAAGGCATAGTTTGTAAAACTATATTTGCTTTGTTTTCTTTGACTATTAGAGATTATTTGGTGAAGGTAATAATATTCTTTTCATGAAGTTATCATTTCATATTTATCATTTGACTTTTCTATTAATTTGCAGAAAAAAAAGAATATGCAAACGAATGAATGACTATAATTTGCTTGAAATAGATAATATTGATCAATATCTTAAGGTTTAATGATAACAATACACATTAAACATTACTTTTTCTGTTGTTTTTGAGTTGAATCCATAACTATAATTTTATTCATGTCAATTATTATTTTACTGTTTCATATTTATTATAACTGTAATTTTAGTTGAACCTGATCATTTTTCACTGTTTTTGCCATTATGACACACAAGTTTTTGTTGAATTAATTTCGCTTTTAAAATATATATTCACGACATTACTTTTTAATTAATTACATCTTATTAGCAAACCTCTAAAACAGTCCCCCACTTCTTATCCCAACTTTTTCACTTTCAATAAACTTTAATTTTCTCTTACACTTATCATATCATTTTTGGTTCTTAATTATATTGGTTCAAACAATTATTTATATAAGTTAAAATTACATAATTAAATAGTTATTCCAGCTCATAAGACCCGTGCGGCGCACGTGTCATCATCTAGTTATAAATATACTAGAGTAAAATTTGTGTGAACGGCTTAATGATGTGATCGGTTCGAGTTGGAGAAAATTCTAGATCCAAATCAATTAGAATTGATTTGTTATGGTTTGTTTGATTTTTTTCTATAACAGAAGAAAAAAAAATTAGACATACCAATTTGATTACATTTGGATTAGTATGAGTTAGGTTAACATTTTTAATCTAAAATAAAAATTATTAAAAGTTAATTAAATGATTTAAAATTTAGAAGAGGTGAAATTGTAAAAAAGAAACAACAACAAATTAATTGGAACTAGACATATCGAATTTGGTAAAACACACACTACCATGTATCGATTAATTCCCATCATTTTGATGGCTGCAAGTCATCCCTCTCTCTATCTCCCTCTTCGATCCTTCTCAAACTCTATCCGTCACTCCTTTTTTCTTCTTTAGGAGTGATTTTGTTAGAGGGGTGATTTAGAGTCAATTTTGACCTAGAAATTATCCTCCGAATTGTTTTTCTTTCTATCCTAATTGAATAACTGATTTCACATATTTTTTTAGTTTTCTTTCGTTTGTTTTTGTGATTTTTTCGTCTCTACATGACTCTGTTTGTTTTGATTTATCGTCTTTGTGCGGTGTGAGATTGAAAGATTAACTTTGAGCAAGTGCAGATCCGATCAATGACTTTGGGTCGTCAGCATTGTAGAATAGACATGACATGAGTATTCCGGAGACTTGAGTATTAACATGGATGTTGTGAGTTTGTTCACAGATTCTTCCATTTTGTTTTTAGTGAATTTGGATTTGTGTTGTATTGATATCGATTTGAATGAATGAATATCGTTTATTTTTGTAAAAAGAAGTAAATTAGTTGTAGTCGGTTGATTATATGGTTGACCCAAACTTGTTCAAATTGTGTGCATTGTATGTTTTCTCAAGAGTTCAATTTCCAGGTAATACGAAAAACTAGTGGAGCTCGTCATTCTCGCGTTCAAAGGGGATATAAATGAGATCGTGATTAAGGAAGAAAGGAGATTAGGATGGTGAGAGAAATAATTGAAAAGGAAAAAGGAGTGAGTAATAAAGAGAGTGAAATGAGATGATGATGATTTAAATGGTGGTGAGAGAAAGGGAATATTTTGGACTAATTGCCAAGATATTTTCATCAACATGAATAAAATACATGGATGCAACTTCTAATATGTTGCTTAAAATATACTTCATCTGCTGAAAATAATTGTGACAATTCTTGAGCGGCATGGATTTGTTTAAATGACACCTTTCTACCCTTGCAACACATGTTACATAATCATGGGAAAATGATCTTGCCCTGTGTATCGTCTACATGCAGTTGGAGGAGGCAATTGGGATTTTGCCATCATCATCAAGTTATTTTTGAAATTTCTGCCAATGTTGTGTCTAGATTGAAAAATCACGTTGCATTTATACATATAGTAAATAACTAATGAGAAATGTTAACTTGTACCTTTAGAGCATAAGTTAGGAAACTAAATATAGATATTTTTTCTTAAAAGTTTTAAAAGTTAGCTTTTTAATATAAAATTTATTACTTAATTCTATTTTAAGTTCCTTAACTTGTGCCCTTAGGGCAGGGCACAAGGGCACAAGTTAACATGACTCATAACTAATTAGAAGGATTAACGGTAAAGGGATTTAAACTACTAATTACCACGACAGTACTAACCAATAGTTAAAAAGAAAATGTTAAAGAGTGCCCTTGAGGCATTTGATAAGAAGATAAAAATAGAAATATAGTATTGGAAAATGGTGAAAAGTGATAAATTTAACTTTCAAAATGTTGTTGAAACCAATGCAAACATATTACTTTTGGTTTCTTTAATCATTGTTCCGAGGGCACTTGTTAGTAAGATCCTAGTTAAAATCATATGTCTTTGTTAAGAATCAACATTTAAATTTATTGACAAATTCTATGGTACACCCAAAAATTTGAGTGTACCGGTACACCAAATCGTTAAATTAATGATTAAATAAGTTGTTTTTTTTAAGAAAAAGAATTATTTTCTGTCATTGACAATTATAATAATTAAATCTTATTTACCAAAAGCTTTGACGAAATAATTTTTTTTTTATAATTTTTATTACTCATAATAAAGAATATTGATTATTTTTTATAAGAAAAAGTTAAAAATTCAATATGATTCTTATAAACAATAAAATGATATTTTCTCTTATGAAATAGTGTTTTTCTAAAATATAAATATTGGCAAATAGCTTTTTATTACATAAAATAATCGTTAATTTACAAATTATGGAGCAAGAGTACCGGTACACCTCAATTTATGACGTGTACCGTAGAAGTTTCCAAATTTTTTACTCTCTCAAAAACAACATATTAGGAAAAGTACTCAATCTAGAAGTTTTTTTTTTTCAAATAATAATTAGTGGATTATATTCACTAAATGGAATTAGCAAAAACTAGGTTGTATATAAAATATGCACCTCATTTTTATTGGTTTCAAAATAAATTTACAATTTGCAAAAAAAAAAAATGCATATCTATTTATTGGATATTTTAATTTGTTGTACTGTGTGTACAAATTGTTGTGTAGATGCTGAAAGTTAATGGTAGTTTTTGTTCTAAGATTTTGAGTGCTCTGTGCAGATTATGAATTTGTTGTCCTAATTTTTATATATATAATAACACGAACACGCACACACGCTTATATATATTGGGAGGCCTACGCCCTATAGAAAATGTCTTCCTGAGACTGTCCCTTGGTATGTACTGGCACAAGGTCACGTGCCATTGACATCAATTTTTTCGGTATTTCCTACTAACTTCAAAAAATAAAAGTAATCATATTTTAGAAAGGAAATAACCCCATTTTCCCTATTTGATTACTTAAGAAAGGACAAAAATGGTAGGGTTCAGATTTTGGAGCCAATTGGGGAAATTTTTTAATACAGAAGAATGAGAATGAGGAGGTCATGGCTGCAAGACTTGCGACTCATCTTCACCTCTACGAGTCTCTTTACCTTACTCACAAGATCTACACATTCGCACCCTAAAAACACGTTTTAGAAAAATGATTTTGCTCTGCGTTTGAGAAATCACATGGAGAAAAAGTTTAGTGATCGATTTTTATGAAATTTTTATCAATAATATATGAATTTATTTGAAAATGTAGAGAAAAATATTATTATGAGTTTATTTGAAGTTTGCACTGACTGTGTAAAGTTTGATTACACAGTCAACCAATAGAATTTTGCCACATCATTAATCTATTTTGTTGTGTTATTTAATTTATAAAAAAAACCTAAAATTAATTCATTTTTGTTTCATTCGTGCCATAACATCTTGGTCACTTCCCCTTCATTCTCTCAACCGACTCTGCACTCTCTATTGTGTTGCATCCTTCTGTTTCTTTACACAGTCAGTGCTCCATAATTAAACTCAAACTAATAACCATTGAAATTTCAGCTAGACAGTGGCTAACAAGCATGCCATTTTAATAGCGTGTAACATTGTTAAAATATTACACAATTTTTTATTTCTCTTCCTTATGTGTATATTTTAATCAAATATATTACACATATGTGTTGTTGTCAAGGAAAAAACGTTTAAGAGAAGGGTGAAGAGAGGTGAAATCCATTATGTGATGGATAGATTAATATAAAATTTCCATGAAAGTCAATTTTTTTTACCTGTGTAATATCTCAAAACTGAGTTTGATATTATGAAGTGCATTATAACTTATAACCTTGTCTTTTGTAGTGTAAATTGCTTATGCATACTAAGTGAGTTAGTTGGTTTTAGGGGTTCAGTTATGTTTCTAGGTTCTTAGTTGCACTTGTAAGTATTTTTGTCTATATTTCGTAGGATTGCCTCATTAGCCAACCCACCCCAAAAGAGTGTAGATGCAAAACCAAGGATGGAATGCATTTCGGCTTCAATGGTATCATCAATTCTACCTTCATAAGATGATGGCTTCATCGTTGGCAAGCCCGTGAGACATCCCATAATCGTAAGAATAAGAAAGTAAACGCCCGAACATTTTAATAAAATACTTTCCATTATCAATCGATCAATTGAATGTGTGATCAGTGGAACCTTACATTATTTCAAAATGAATTGAAACATTGAATTGAAACATTCAACCGTGAACTGGGGTCCTGTCCGATTTGATATGAGCCTGGAAACCGTTAGTCCCATAGAACCGTTAAAAAACCATTTGAACCTGGGAAAACCGGATGGAACCATTTGAAGCATTTCAACAACTATTTGGTTTAAAAGTTTGATGTGTTTGTGCATTCAAAATCTCGCTATATACAGACGGAGTGCATTTAAGGTGGGAAAAGAAACTTGCAAGTAGTACATAATTTGCAAGTAAAGAAATTTGGCTTCATGATGGCTAACCGGAAGATGTCCAACTACAAATGACATGTATTAGATTAGTTTTTTTCAATATCAATTGACCTTTAGATATTGTCATCATACTACTAGTTAGTCATGTGAGAATTTGCGTAAATTAATGAAAAAGGATGTTGGAGATTGAATTGGGTTAACATATGATACCATTTGGTATTTAGAAAAGAAAAATTGATTTCAATTATGAAAGTTTTTTATTTAAAATCGAGTATAGAAATAAATCTAAAAAACAAAAAACAAAATAATAAAAGCGGTTTAATGTGGGTGAATAAGGTGGATGGTAAAGATTTGAATAGCATGAACTTAGTTCAGATAATAATCGATGAATAAAGAGGATGGTAATCGTATTCTAGAAAAGTAATAGGCCAGACTAAATCAACATAATCCTTTTATATATGTAGAGATATTGTAGGTTTGCATTTACAGTGTTGTTCCTAAAATTTTGAGTGTTATGTGCGAATTATAATTTTGTTGTCCTATTTTTTATATGTTATACACAAAAACATATCCGCATGCGCGCACACATGCACACACACTTATACATATTGTCATGTGCCATTGATAACAATTTTTTCGGTATTTCCTACTAACTTAAAAAAGAAAAATTATCATATTTTAGTAGTGCAACATCTCAAAATTGAGTTTGATACTATTAAGTGCATTATAACCTATAACCATGTCTTTTGTAGCGTAAATTACTTAGGCATATCATGTGAGTTAGTTGGTTTTAGGGGTTCACTTATGTTTCTAGGTTCTTAGTTGCACGTGTAAGTATTTTTGTCTATATTTTGAAGCATTTCAACAACTATTTTATTTAAAAGTTTGATGTGTTTGTGCATCCAAAATCTTGATATATACATACATGGTACATATAGGGTGCATTTAGGGTGGGAAAATATAAATTTTCCCCATCATAAGTCATTTGATTTTTAACAATTAGATTAAATAAGATACACACTTATAAAACTCTCTCAATACTATAATTTTTTTTTTTACAAATCTATCTTCCACTGGTCTCTCAACTTCATGTCCTCCACTCACCTACCACCACGAACATCAAACCCATTTGTACAACTTACATAGTTATATTTTTAGAACCTCAAATTTACAATCTTGTCAATTTTATCAAACATAAACATAGTTATATTTTTAACATAGTTATAATTTTAGAACCTCAAATTTACAATCTTGTCAATTTTATCAAACATAAACATAGTTATATTTTTGCTAAAATAGTTATATTATTAAAATCTCAAATATTGGGCCCAAAATATTGAGGCCCTTCTCTATGGGTCTGATTGCAACCCCTATCGACTAGTCCTACCTAGAGCCGTAAATAATGGGTCGGACTAATGGGTTGGCCTATGAGCTCACATTTTGAGTCGAGCTTCAAAAATCTAGCCCAAAATACACTCGGGTTTTTTTGGGCCGGACCCACTTGGCCCTTATAAAATGGGGCCGGGTTAGCCCTACGTGCCGGCCCACTATCAATATTTTCATCTTATTTTTGTTAAAAAACACTATTTTTTTTTTAAAATTATCAACTAATTTAAAAGTTATTAATAAAAAAATATTTAAATGCTTGTTCAAAAAAATAATATTTAAATGAGTAAATTTAATAAAAGTGAATGAACTTAACTCAAAATTTTAAAACCTTAAATTTATAAATTTTTAATTTGATTCAATTGAAGGAACAAATTCAGAGTTTAATCTTAATATATATAAATGTTAGACAGTCTCCCATCAAACCTGATTAACCCTAATCCCACCTTTTTTGGCGGGTCTAAATAATTATTTTGAAAAAAAAAAAAAGGTTTGCAAGGAATTGAACCAGGTGAGAGCTAGGAAGAATCCTAAGCAGCCGAAGATCAAGACAGCATGCTGTCAAGAAAAACTAAACTACAAACATATGTTTATAAAAGAGAAAAAATAGAAACAACATTGGAGTTCTAATATCAAGCTCAAAAGAATTTTACTTAGTACCCCCTCATAATTATACCTATACCCTCCCAAAACACATAAACTCCCCAAAGCTGAATCCACTTGCAGGCCCATTATCATCATTGACGAAAGACAAAAAGCAACAACCGCTACACGATTTGGAGTTGAATCAGAAACAAGTTGGATAGATTGAAGTAACTCAGGTAAAGCTTCCCGGGAAACGCCATCGGAGTTTGTCGTCAGCCGGCAGAAACAACAAGAAACGCGTCCAGGTTTTCCTTTCTTCTTTTTTCTTTTCATAAAAAATTCGGATGTAATTCCACAGCAAATTATGTCTGCAAAAGAAAGTCCAGAGCGGCGATGAAGATGCGGGATCGCAGTGCTTCAGCGTTGAAGTGCTGCAATCTCGCACCTCGAACGCCACTCTGGAACAGTATTCCCCAATTGGGTGCTAAAGCGCCGCGATTGACAACATATAAGAGCCAATTATAAACCTTGTTAGTTTATCAGATGATTTTTTTTGTTGAATAGATGATATTTGTTACTAATTGCACAAGTTGATATCTGAACAATATAAATTATAAACCTGGTTTACTTGCATCTTGATATGTAATTATCAAGGTTTTAAATAACGGTCCGCGTAAAGGTTGTCGCGATTTCGGTTGTAACGGACCCTGCAATATAAATAATGTCTTTGCGGTGGTGTGGATTAATCAAAATTTTTCACAAAACTTATTAAAATTATTTATATTATCACATAATGTATAATAACTTAGATTAATATTTTTTCCCATAATTATAACACTCATTTATAAACTTTGTAATGTTTGAAAATTGGTATGCCATGTTTTGTTATAAATGATTTGATGCTCTAAGAAATGTATGATAAAATCAATTCCAAAAATATATGACTTTAAACCCTAGTTGTTTGCATCAATTCATGAAGATATAATATTCATAAACTAGTTTATAAATCAGATTTGAAGATTAAAATTGTTGAATTATGCTTTAAGTTTTAAGAAGACGTGTTTAAGAATGCATTTAATATGAATTAGTGTGTTCTAAATTCAATAAGGAGCTAATGTTGTATAAATTGAAATTTCTGAATAATATTCCCTAATTTTACATTCATTCCTTCTAAGATATCTTTATGAATGATAAATGATTGAACATCATTTCGACAAAATTCACACTTACAGATAAGTTTAAACACATACTTGATTATGAACATGTGTGTTTTTCAAATTCTAAATACATGTAGTTGATTTCTATTATAATGAGAAAATCATATTGCATATTCATTTAAAGATGTTTACCCATTGAAAATATTTAGAAAAATCTTCAACATGAAAATCTTTGAAGAGAGAAATATTTTTGACATTGTGTCAAATGAC
>Ga0228711_1006710_pt1 | contig 16947 bp, 10 predicted proteins | sample MedpolnodulmetaG_2_FD_177996 | JGI IMG/M metagenome (GOLD analysis project Ga0228711, IMG submission 177996) | Root nodule microbial communities from Medicago polymorpha collected in Santa Monica, California, United States - brown nodules | ecosystem: Host-associated > Plants > Roots > Nodule...
TTGGATATGCTAATATTTGTTCAAGTGTACAGGACCATAGACAAAATTTGATATCTTTATAAGGTTCTGGAAGAACAAAATAGAGCAAAGGAATCAACAAAAAGGAAGCTTGAAGCATCTGAAGAAAAGTGCATCTGAAGTATAAGTGCTCCTGAAGTGATGACGTCATCAGAAGCAAGTTCATCAGAAGCACCTCATCAGAAGTAAAGTCACTAAAAGCTGAAGTTCATCAGGAGATGAAAGACTTAAAGCTTTAAAGGATGTTCAAATGATTTTATCATGCCTAAGCATTGCAAAAGACTGAAAGAGTGTAACAACGATCCTTGTGAAGGAATTTGAAAGCATTGGATGCTTGTTCTATCAAAAGCGTTGACAAAGGACAATTGTTCTGCATTTCAAAGTCACTTAGAATTTCTTAACAAAGTTCATATTTTAGAAATCCTATAGTCTTAAGAGTCTGTATTTGATTTGTATTGTGAACACCACTAATTGTATATCAAGTGTTCAAACTCAAACAAATTTCTTTGTAATTCTGTTTGATTGAAAGTCTCTTGCTTGTGTGCTTGAGCATTAGAAGTCTCTTGCAGTTGTGCTTGAGTATTGGAAGTCTCTTGCTTGTGTGCTTGAGCATAGGAAATCTCTTGCTTGTGTGCTTGAGTAATTTGAAGTCTCGTGCTAGTTGTAGCATTGAGCGGTTGTAATTTGAGATTACATTTTAGTGACCTTTCTTTGGAAGTGCAAAGGGGACATGACTACTTCCGGTTTGTGAAAGGAACCTGTATAATTGCTTTGTGTCTTTCTTCTCTCTCTCTCTGTTTTTATCCGCTGCATTTAGATTCTGATTATCACTTCAGAAGCTGAAATCTATTTGCTTCTGAACAGTGACTTCAGTAGGAGAAAACGAAGAAAAAGCAAACACAATTCAACCCCCTTTCTTGTGTTTTTCTCACCTTCAGAGATTTCCTATGCTCAAGAACTTAATCAAGAGACTTCTATTCAAACAGAATTACAAAGAAATTTTGTTGAGGTTGAACACTTGATATACAATCAGTGGTGTTCACAATACAAATCAGATACAGACTCTTTAAGACTCTAGAATTTCTAAGATATTGAAGTTGTTAAGAAATTCTAAGTGAACTTTGATGTGAAATAAATTCAGCAGAGTTTTGGCACTTGTAAATTGTTGTATGAGTCTTACAATTCTCTATGTCTTCACTCCTTTATATAGAGGTGTGAAAGAGACGTTGTATAATGCCAGCACATCAAAATGAGTCGTTTGAAACTTGATCAAATCACCAATGATCTGTTGCCTTATTTGGTTATTGTCCTATGAAGGATCAATTTCAAATCCATTCCAAGTCGAGAGGAACACCGTTGCAGGCACAGCTGTTGTTCTTGTACTAGCAGACATAAAATCAGAGTAGTGGAGATAGTGGTTGTACACTTCGTACAAATGTCCTTTTTCAACGCTCTCCAAAGAATAAGCATCCAAAACCTTCAGATCCTTTTGAATTAGCCGTTGCTTCATGTTTCTAGTCTTCTCTGATGATAGGCGTGATTAAAACATCATTTGAACAACATCTGAAAAGCTTCAATCTTTCAGCTTCTGATGATCTTCAGAACTTCTAATGATGTCAGCTTCTAGTGAACTGCTTCTGAAGAGGTGCTTCTGATGACGTCAGCTTCTTCAGAACCGCTTGTCTTCAGAACCTCTTTCTTGCAGCACAAGCTTCCTTCTTGTTGATTTCATTGCTCTCATTTGTTCTTCCAGAACCTTTACTTAATCCTAAGCATTAAACAAATTTATCTATGGTCCGACACACTTGAACAAATATTAGCATATCCAATTGACACTTTTAATACCTTGTTATCATCAAAACTCAAAAGGTAATGTTAAACACATTTTGTTCCAACATATTCAAATCAACATTTCAGTCTCATTATCGTGATTCGAATCATATACTGCTATAAGTGTGTGGATGTAAATTTTTCACCTTGATTCTTTTTCACCTTGATTCTAATCATGCAATAACCTCATTGGAATCACACAAGTCTAAAGCTTATAAACATCAATTTTAAGTCATATCCTCCACATTTGTCAATTTGACTAATGTTTATTATTTAAAATACTAATTTTTTATTCAATTGAAGGGTCATGCTAACAAATGTTTTAAAAACATTGTTTAACGAATTCATAAAGATAAACTTTATCTTAAAAATACAAATCAAACATTTATCAAATTAATAATTATGGAATTTTTTTTAATTTCTTAAATAATGCGCTAAGTACACTCGTTAATATTATTACTTTTTGACTAAGTTAATATTTTTCTTCATATATTGATGTTTTGCAAGATAAAATAAAATAAGGTGCGGAAGGTTGTAATTTAACCTTTGTGATATACGGCTATATACCGTACACCAACAATGACCATTGACATGTTTCTTAAAAGTCCACGACACCATTGCATTGCATATATTCTAATTCCAGTCTAGGAGAATAAAAACGACAGCATACAACGACACCAATGATCGATGGAAATTGCCAAGTTGCTGGGTCCGTCCAATGAAATAGTTTATAATCTTGTTATGAATATTTGCTATAATGGATCTCTTTTTATTAAATTGATTGTTGTATTAAGATAATTTGCACAAATAAAATAAGAAAAGGTGGCTACAGGTCCCACAGCAGCAACGAGGAAAAGATCAACCAGTTTGATTCAGCTGGGCTGGTGGTCTTGGTCATCTCCTCCTCCACACGCTAAGCCCCTCTTGCATTGTGGTTGTTGTGTACTAATTGGATTGTGTAATATGAATAATAAATAATTTAATTACACTAAATAAATAAATAGTTTAATCAGTATCATTCTTTGGAGTTTAGTTCAAAATTCATTTTTTGCTCAAAAAACTGAGAACTCTTAAGTCGGTCAAAAAAAAAAAAAATAGAGAACTCTTAATACTTTGGTATCACTCTTCGGAGTTTATTTGCCATTTTTTACATCGAGAAAAGTAACAATGTAAATACTCAATAAAATGATACAACTTTTGTATAAAAAAAAAAAAATACAATTTTCCTCCTTTTGTCATGTGATTATAAGAAGAAAATAAACAAATTCCACACTTATTAAGAAATGATAAAAGTTAATCGTCCCAATATAAAAATATGGTCTCAAAGTTTATGCATTCAACTTTCTAAAAACTTGATTTTTTCAACATAAAATTATAATTTTGTGCTCTTTAACATGTTTCAAAAGTACTCTTCCTGATTTTACAGCATTAGAATTAGAAGTATCAGGACACTAATTAAGTTAGCAATATCTTAAAAAAAAAAAGTTGAATAGAATTAATTCCTCTTTAACATGTTTTCAAAAGTACTCTTCATTGGAACTTTGTTTCATTGTAAATTATTAAAAGTCATCAGAAAACAACAATTATTTTAATTGATGATATAATAGGAATGGCATTTTTAAATTAAATAGACTAAAAGTTGTTAAATTTGCTTATGTTTTAGACCAAAAAATATCAGTACTTTTTTGTTTAGGTGAGATCTACGTACCCCGCGGCCCATGATGAATTGAGAGTAGTTTATCCTTAATAATAAATAGAATTTGATTTTGAAACGAATTAGATGAAGATCAGATGTTGAATGAAAAAGATAATAAAAAGTTTGATGTTCTTAAAATAAAAATAAGAAGAAGAAAAAAATTAAAAATTATAAACCAAATGTACTGACCGAAGTTCGAATCTAATATTTACCCGTTTTGTTTATCTATGGAAAAACAAAATCAGACTTAAAAGATTATTGAGCCGCCTCATGCATATTCACCTACTGCCTGACGTTTTTGTTAAACCTGCCGAGAAAGTTCTGATCCCCTTACTCATCATCGCCACATCAAAATCAAAACGTTAAATTGATGTCAAAGTTGCACCTATGTTTACTTTGTCAAATCAATAATTAGAGACATTGATTGATTAAAAGAAGATAAAATAACGTTTTCGAATGGGGGAGGGTAGGAATTCAAACTAATTGCGGGAATGGTAATATTTCAATTTCTTAGACTTAAATCTCACTTTGATACTTTAATCAGTATATTGGTCATTCAAAAATGATTTTAGCACTAACTAAAAATATCAGTAGTAAAACATAACAAACAACTAGTGTTATGACACGGTCAAATTAGTTTTACTTTATTTTATTTTTTGAGAGAAAAATTAGTTTTACTTTATGATTAGTGGTACTATTTTATCTTAAAATTTTAATCAAGGGTTTATTTGCTAATAATTCAAAAATTGTATGATATTCTTCCTTCTCTTACCTCTTCTTCCGCCATCATTCCACATCAACAACCAAACCCCACCAACTATTTATATAAATAAACAAATCTCCCTCCTCTGTCCCTCTCATATTGTATTAAACTAACTCTTAGTTATTTACATCACAACAAGAAAGAAATAAACAATAAAGATCCATTTGAGTTTGTTCTCAAAAACCCATTAATTTGGCCAAAAGCAACCCATTGAAGAATCTACACAAAGCAAAGGGAAGGAGGAAACAATTTTAGCACCATCATGTTGAGGCTTACGTTGGCCTTGTGTGTTTTGAGTAGCATAATTTTGACATCCTCAGCTCAAACTCAATCATGTAAAAACCAAACATTCTCAAACAACAAACAGTTTACAACATGTCGTGATCTTCCACAGTTAACCTCGTACCTCCACTGGTCATACGATGAAACAAGTGGCAAATTAGACATAGCATACAGACACACTGGAATAACTGCAACAAATAGGTGGGTTGCTTGGGCCATCAATCCAAGTCGCACTCTTGACCCAGCCATGATCGGAGCACAAGCTTTGGTGGCTATTCCACAAGCCAGTGGAAGCCCAAAAGCCTATACTTCAAACATTGTAGACACAAGCACACGGTTGCAAGAAGGATCCATTAGTTATCCTGTTTCTGGTTTGTCTGCCACGTATCAGAATAACGAGGTTACTATTTTTGCTACTTTGAGCCTTCCAAATGGAACAACCTCTTTGGTTCATGTATGGCAAGATGGGGTTCTCTCATCTGATTCTACTCCTCAAGAACATAGCCATGAATCTTCTCACCAAAACTCTAAGGAATTCTTGGATCTTGTTTCTGGTACCTCCCAAGCTGCAAGTGGGATTGGTTCGCGTCAAAGAAGAAGAAATGTAAGTTCATACTCTTTTAAGGATTTAATTGATAAGCACTTGCATAAGAATTTTTACACAACCGTTGGATCATTATAAATATTTGACTTTAATCAAATCTTTGTTAAAATCATACCAAAAATATAGTTTCTTATAGTTGATATAGATACTTATGTCGAAACTAATCTCATGTTTTCATACTCACATCCAAATTTTTGATAATAGAGAGTATCATTATGTTGTTTCAATTGTGGTCATAATGTAATTGCATAGGACCATATCACAATCCTAGAACTTTATTTAAAAACTTACTTATCTAAATCTTAATTTTCACTCCATATGATTGTATAATCCTGTTTGGTATCTATGCGACACCGACACTTTAAATTTGAGGTGTGTTCAGCATCAAACACATGTTAGTGTAGTCCGACCAACACTAACACGACACTTACATATGTGGCTTCCAATTTTATAAATTATGTTGTGTTAGTATACTTTATAATTAGGGATGATTCTTGTCTGATTGGTCTTTGATTTTAAATGATTGTTATTCTTAATTTTCAGACACATGGAGTACTAAATGCAATAAGTTGGGGAATCTTGATGCCAACAGGAGCAGTAATAGCAAGGTATTTGAAGGAGTTCAAATCCGCAGACCCTGCTTGGTTCTATCTTCACATAACTTGTCAAGTCTCTGCCTACATAGTTGGATTATCTGGTTTTGGTACCGGTCTCAAACTCGGTAGTGATTCAGAGGGTATTACATACAACACTCATAGAGCACTTGCTATTGTTCTTGTAACCTTGGCAACTCTTCAAGTGTTTGCTCTATTTTTGAGGCCAAACAAAGACCATAAGTTGAGATTTTACTGGAATATCTACCACCACGTTGTAGGGTATGTTACCATAAGCATTAGTATTGTAAACGTTTTCAAAGGGTTTGAAGCATTGGGAGATTTTGTAGGGGATCGTTACAAGAACTGGAAGCATGCTTACATTGGTATTATTGGTGCTTTGGGGGGCATTGCCGTCCTTTTGGAAGCTTACACGTGGATGATATGCATGAGGAGGAAGAAAGCAGAGAACAAGACTTCAGATAGTGTTAATGGAGCAAATGGCCTTGGTTCTTCTACCCTTTAAGAGCCATAGTAAGTATAGGAATGATCTGTAGAAAGATTACATTGGATTTTTTCTGTTATTTTGTGTCTTTTACTTTTAGACCCATTTGTATATGTTGGTTACTCCAGCTTCTTCTTAAGAGTCTTAGTTTTGACTTTTGAGGTAATTCTTTCACAGGATACTTACTTTTAGGGGTGTGCTTTTTGTGCGTGTGCTATACATTGTATCACTTTCTATTTCTTCATATTTGTATTTATTGTTTAATTATGTTTTACTCTTCCTACATTCCTTGAAGTTTCAAATATCATTATTGTAACGTTCTCTGGGAGCAAACACCTTTCTTCGGTTTGTGGCATAACAAAAGATGAATTTTACTATGAGTTTTGATACTATACTGTCAAGTGCTTCTAAAAACAACTACAAATTTAACATCATTCCCCGAATTTAGACTATTTTAATTTGATTGGTTCGACCAACTAAATGTATGAATCAACTGAAATTGTATCAAACGACAAAACAAGAAAGGTTCAAAGTAAAACCATTCATTATCTAATGGCTTCAATTTTTAAAACACTATTTTGATGTCAATTAGAGGCTAGTTGTAAAGACTGAGATGTTGAAGCATACAGCTCAAATGCACTGTACGAAGATACGTTTAGATACACATTGACCCATCCTAAATTGAATAGTCATGGTCAACCTAATGATATGCCAAGTGAAAAGAAATCACAAATGTGGGAAAAATATCTATAAAATGAGGAAAAAAAACAGTTTTTTATAATTAAAAGAAAAACGAAAACTAAATGTTATGTAATGTTCTCTTCATTAAAAAAAGAGTGGTATTAAATAAAATGAAATAACATCCATGGTATTTTACAATATAAAATATTCCATTTCATTTCAATCAATTACGTTAATCAAAATCCAAATATACCTAAAGAAACTCATTGGTTCTATGTTCATCATTTTTCACTTGCCACGTACCAAAGGACAAAGGTATTAAGAAGTTGGATTATTCAATTATCCTCTCTGTGCATACAATTATCTTCAAACTTTATTTTCCTTTGTTCATTAAGGTTCAGTGCATGTTATGAATATGATGAGAGTTCGTAAACCAAACAAGAAAGAGATGCGCATGCCAACTCACTTCATGATGGATGGCTAACTACTTTGCCATTTATTTACATATTTCTTCCAATTTTGTTGATTTTAGGATAATACCAACTACCAAAAGACTCGATCATACAATATTTTAAAATAAAAGATATTGAAAAGGGAGTTTCAATATAATAGTAATATGGAAATAAACAAAGAATGGTCAAAAGACGATGATGTTTCTTAGTAGCCGGCTCAATAGGCCATATGTGAATGGAATTATTCTAAATCAAGTTGCATTATTATACCATGTGTCATTCTTGGAAGAAAAAAAACATTATGACAACATGGAAAAGGATTAAATTAAGATAGGGCAAGTTAACATGGTAATTTGATTAATAACTAGTTTCTCACTCGATTTGGCGCAGAGTATCAACAAGAGCATCATTGAAAAAAAGAAGGATTCAAAGCAGCTACACGCTGAGATGTGATGTCAATGTCTACAACAGACCTGAAGCAAATGAATCATCAGATTTTGACACAAGTATAAAATAAAATCTTCTAAACATATATGTGCAAGTTTGTGTTTTAAATAATTCAGATGAATAACGATGGCACATAATAACAACTTGCCACATTCACATTGCATGTTCATCCGACAATGTTTACATAAATGTCCACAAGATAAAAATCCATGCCAAGAAATACAATTGATTTTGTTTTAAAATTTTGAAGTGACAGATAAATAGAATAATTTTTTTTTCTTTCCAAAACATCATTTAAAAGTTAAAAGCAAGATAGGGAATAGTATATAAATACAGCAAGTACCTGACAATCCAAACACTCTAGTTTCTCGAGGATCTGGATGATCTTCCAATATGTAGCGGTGCAGCTAAGTGTCTTTTAACAAGACAGCATATCACCCAGCGAAGTAGAACTTTATTACACCTGAAAAATTTACTGCAAAATGATGGAAGAAGTAAAGGATCAAGCTCCATTCTAGGACAACAAAAATAATATTCTCTAGTTAAGAACAAAGGTGTCTAAACAAAGTACCTTGCGGATCAATCATAACTCCAGCCAGTGCCACGTTACTGACAAGAAGGAAATGACCATGCCAATGACATATCTTATTATTACAATGGCCATTATTTTACGCAGGATGGAAACTGATACCAAGGACCTCCAAAGCCATGTTCAAAGCATACATACAACCTTCCACATGCAATTCTACAAAGGTTCAACACTCAGAGAGGCTCTCCTTGTGAGAAAATTCTAGATACCCCATTCCCATCCTCATCCTCGGTATATCAATTCTGCACAGCAGACTACTTGATTGACAGCCTTTCTTGATGGTTTCATGTATAATGACCCAGAAAATAAAGCTCGTAATTCAAAAGCTCATGTCAGAATTACTGAATTTTTTTGAACATACAAGCAATGACAAATGATGTGCAATGTTCGCCAGGACAGAAGGTAATCAGGAAAACATAGAAGATGTCTAACTAGCTGAAACTACCAAGCAATGTGCTTCTTCTTGATACTGTCCTTTGGTCTCTCTTTGTATCCAGCTATACCCCGAAGGTTTTTTCATTCCCTTTTTACTCATCAACTTCTTAACTTCTTCCGTACGCTCCCATTTATCATTCGATGCATAAGTGTTTGCTAGAAGAACATAATTTCCAGAATCTGTAGGGTCAATCTCAAAGAGATGTCTGGCAGCAGTCTCACCCAATTCCACATTGCCATAAACCCTGCAAGCTGCCAATAAAGAACCCCAAGTTGTTGCATCAGCACTAGCTGAAATCTCCTTTATGAGACTGTATGCTTTTTCCAATTGCCCGGCCCTACCAAGAAGATCAACCATGCAAGTATAGTGCTCGGGCAAGGGCTCAATACCATACACCCCAGTCATAATCTGAAAAAACCTACAACCTTCCTCAATTAGACCTGAAGCGCTACATGCATTGAGGACCCCAACGAATGTAACTTGGTTTGGCTTTAAACCTTCCTGCTGCATCTTCAAGAAAAGATCTATAGCATCTTGTGATTTCCCATGCTCAGCAAAAGCTGCAATCAGTGCACTGTAAGTATACAAATCTCTTTTTCTCATTATACTAAACTCCCTCCATGCCAAGTCTATATTTCCACACTTTGATTGCATGTGGATCAATGCATTGGAAACAATATGTGTCCTCTCTAAGATAAAAGAACAATCAAACAAAAGGACAAAGGTTAGTGCCAAACATATTACCTAAAACGAACATAATAATAGACCACCAAAGAAAAAGAAAAAAACAATAAGAAAGGACTTACCGCAAAAACCCTGCTCGATATCGTATGTTAGCGAGTTAGACATTCTAATGTCCCTAAGTTGAGCACAAGCTGATATGGCACCCACCATTGCCACATCAGTGACTTTCATCTTTGCTCGCCTCATTTTCTCATACATCTCAATAGCTTCCCTAGCATATCCATTTTGGGCATAACAAGCCAGCAATGCCGCACAAGTTGATGGATTCCGTGGCACTGGTATTTCATCAAATATCCTTCTGGCTTCACTCACATTCCCCAACTTCCCATACCCAGCTATCATTGCAACCCATGTGACCTCGTCCTTGCCATTCATGACATCATACAATTCCTTGGCAGCTTTCATGTCTCCATAGTTTGCATACCCAGCAACCATAGTTGTCCAGGTAAAAGAATTCCTTTCCCCCATGTTATCAAACAGAAACCTTGCATCAACCATTCTCCCTGCCTTGGTGTACCCACAGATCATAGCTGTCCATGCAACAACATCTCTCTCAACCATTCCATCAAACACGTCACGTGCATCACACACATAGCCACATTTTGCATACATGTCAAGTAATGCAGTTTGCACAATCTTGTTTCCAAGAAACCCCGACTGAACCAACCTTGCATGCACTTGTTTCCCTTCAAACACAGCAGGGACACGCCCACACGCACTGAGAACCGAAGAGAATGTGAAACCAGACGGCAAAATCCCTTTTTGGTGCATTCTAGCGTAGGTGGAAATGCAATGGCGAAAATGTGTGTGATAGGAAAGGAATGCGCGAATGAGAGAAGTCCAAATGAAGCAATTTGAGCAGTTTGGCATTGTATCAAACAGTTTGTGGGCATAGTAAAGATTGGATTTTTCAGCACTGAACTGGAGAACACGAAATAGCAGACGATCAAAGAAGCGATGAGGTGGGTTTTGAGGGAGGTGTTTGAGAAAAAGTGCATGGATTTGTTTAAGATGAGAAATGTTTTTGGCATTGTTGAGGAATTGGTTTAAAGGAAGAATAGAGAATGTTGAACGGGTGATACTCATTTTGAGTTCAACACTTTTGATTAAGACAAAAAAACGACAAAAAACAAAAGTATGTTTTTGACATTAACATAACAAACTGTCAGTAATTTACAGTATGGGTCAAATTAATGTTTTTTGTTGAAACGCAGAGTCAGAACTGTCCTGCAACATCACAAAATTATCTCAAAATTCTAGAATCTATCGCAGTCTTTTTTCAGTCCTAGAGTAGAATATACTTCCTCCCAGTTTCACTTTTTATTTATATTTTTTTGGATATGTTAAGAAGCAGAGGAAGCTAAAAGTAATAGTTTTAGCTTGAAAATAATGATTTTAAAACTTTGATAAAGTTGATTTCTTCATTTTGCAAGGTAGATATTGTTTTCTTGATGAATGTCTTAGATATTCTTTCTATAAGTTTCTTCGACAAAAAGCAATCCTTAACTATTGTTTGGAGACACTCTTAACTATTTCTTTGGTATCATATTTGAGACACTCATTAACTTTATCACAATTCTTTGTATTTAATTAATACAAGTCATTTTTTCGCAAGTCTTTTTCGTATTTTTATATTTTCTCTCATGAAAAATATAAAAATACTTTTTTTTGCACTTTGTTTTCGTTGATCCCATTTTAAGCAAATATGTGCTTGAAGGACGCTCATCGCTTTTTAGTCTTCTTTTGAAAGGAATAATATAATATCCGTCTTTTGCTTTCTTAAAAAGAATGGTAGAAATAAATATGAAAAAGTAGAACACGTCTTATAAATTTACTGCTACACCTACCAGTTTTAATATCCATAAATTGAGGACCTTATAATACATAGAACGGAGGAGTATATTGTTCCACTGAACTTTCCCTTCATTCTGCATGCCCAAACGAAACTCCAACCTATTCAATATCCTATGGAACATCTAAAAAGCATTTAAATGTTTCATAATTTTCTTCAAGATATGCGCTTGAGTGCCAAATTTTGTGCAACCGAATTTGGCATCAGACAGAATTTGTTAACGCAGTAAGTTTAAACTGCATTTCAGAAGACCATCATACGGTAGTAAAAATAAATTAACCCTTGTAATTTTTAGCATGAGCTCTGCAATTTATAAACTCCTGAGAGTTGCTACGGTAAAGCCATATACTTCTATCACATTATCTCTTTTGAGCAATTTATATTTATTTTTGTAACAATAAATTTACAGAACCAAAATAAAATTATGAAACGGAAACATAGAAATGTGTATGAAATATTAATCTTAACTTAATGAAGACTAAAAAGCTATAACAATAAACGGCCAAACTTGCTACTTGACACAACACGGAGCTCAAGGATGGTCCCTACTCCTTAGGTTCAAGAGCAGCAATTTCCTTCATAACTTGAGCTTTGTCAGCTTCAAATTGTTCATCCTCTGAACATCCGAATAAATATGTATGTAAATTTGGGAACATGGTACCATCAAAATAAATGCAAAACTCTTGACAAATAACATGTGATCCCTTACCTTTATCAATTTTTAAGTCACCTAACAGTCTAAGAAGCTTGCTTCTGTTCGCAACAAGTATACCAATGATTTCAACTGGTTTCTTTTGGTTAGCAGCAAATAGCTGTTACGATAAGAACACGTCAATACAGAGAAGCAAAATTTGGGAGGCAAAAGGCTAATAATAACAGCTTCAGAGTGTACGATATTTTGTAATTAACTACAGTACCTTGAAAACATGAAATGCTTCTATTTGTATGCTCTTGCTTGACTCCTGCAGAAAGATATCAGCAATAACCCATTAAAAGCCCGATATAAGTAACTAACTAACTAACTTTTTACTCAATGTTAAATTGTGTGCTCATCAGAAACCCAATATTGACCATATCAGTGTTTAATATTCATTATGTGAATGGACAAATTAGGTGGAACAGTAAGTTACAAAAGATGTTTTGAAGTTCATAAAAACTATCCCCTCCCCCCTTTTGCTTTTGGACAGGGAAGGAGACAAGTAAGGCAGGAAGACAAATTGTGACTCAGAAGACATAAGTTATACAGGAAGGAACATACTCTCATGAGATTCATTAAAATCCTTAAGTTGTCCCTGGAGCTGACATATCGCGTCATTACAGCTGCATTTGAGCGATCAAGTAACATATCTCCCAACAACTGTAGAGAGAGAGAAACATAATTACACATCAATTTAACGGGAAACAATATAATAAAAGCAGCATTAGCAGTGCATTGACTTGTTTATTTTTCAAATTTATACTTTATAGGCCAAATGGACTCGAAAGTGGCATTAAACAAGCAAAATTTATTAAAACAATTTGAAGAGGAAAATTCTTGCTCTGAATCCCAGACACCTCCATGCTGACCTAATTCAAGCAACAAAATGACAACATACCTTCACAGCTTGTCGCCTTGTAATATAATTGGAAGATTCCAATAGCTTGGAGTTATATTCATCAAAAAACTGAAAAGAATTAGCAATAAAAACAAATGAGCTGTGGCCAGTAACTAAAATGGAATGACGGATCAAATATGAAATATTTGGAACTAAAACATAATATAATGCTTTGTTTGGTTTCGGAGAGAAAGTGCAAGGAAAGATAATAATAGGAAAATATGTAAAAGGAAAAAAAGAGTTGAGTTTCATAGCTGTTTGGAAGGAAAGAAAGTGAAAAGAAAGAATGCTAAAAGTTTTCTCCTTGTATTGTTTGACTGGTACAAACTGACAAGGAAGAAAAAAGTATGTGTGTAAAATGACGTAAATATTAATATTAAAATACGTGAATACTAACAGTTAATACGGTTAACTATTAAAGAAATAAGGTTATTATGGTAATGATAACAGCTACAATATGCAGCCTTTTCTCATGTTTTCCATCCAAAAGGGAAGGAAACACTTTAACATGTAGGTCCTGCATATTATTCCACTCCCTCTACTGTAAGTTGCAAACCAAAAAGTAGAATGGATCTCAATTATTGTGTATTCATTTCTGAGATTTCCTTTCCTCTCTCTTTCGTACGTTCCAAACAAATGCTAAAAGTGCCCTCACTAGCACCAAGTATTAAACTATATTAGTTTATTATTGTAAGAACCTTCACCAATTGAGCATACCACCCATGCTAGGAAGAGGTGGAACAGGACAAAAAGTGGCATGTCAATAGATAAGCATATAAACTAAAGGTAAATTTTTTCTAATTAAATTGAGTGGAATGGGAGAACCTACCCATTCATAATTGTTGGAAAGGAATTCTGCTACAGTAGATTTGTGTCTCGTCATAAGTTCCTGCAATAAAATAATATGATATAAACCAAACTTTGTGGGCAAAATGTGCACGACACCAAAACTAATAACTACCTTAAAAGTTGCTGCGGCATCTGCGGCTATGTCAAAATTTGGAAGTTGAATGTAGTCAAAAAACTTCTTCATATGCGGTGATTCCAGAACATATCTGATATAAAACCAAGATTAATTGCTAAGTCACAAAAGTTGTGCTTGAAAGAAATAACATACCTATGACAATTTACTTTTCATCTATCTACGGTCAAGTTTTTGTATACATGGTATCCTTCTCTCATTTGGCAATTAAAATAATTCACATTGGAGGTGTAATTATACGGAAGTATCGGAAACAAAAGCATTTATTAATGACTTTCAAAACATGAAACTAATCTAACGTGATTAAAACCTTGACCAAAATGTTTGTATTTCCGTTGGAAAACGACAATCACTTTAAGTTTGAAATAACAGAAAACACAAAAAGGAATTCTCTCTCCTTTTTCCTTACTTTGCAACGATCTGATGTCTTATACACTCCCTTAACATTGCACCATAGTGCAGAGCCATCTCCGGGTTTTCATAGCTGCGGAAAAAAACAATAATTAGTCAACAACATACTCTGATCAATTTCAGAAAAAGCAAAATTTCACAACAAGCATTAGCATCCTAATAAGAAACATAAGAAGTCGTATGCACATAGTAATATGAACGCGACATGACTAATTCCCACAAAAAATACATAAAATTCAGCCAATATTTCAAAATTAGATTTGATTTCAATCCATTTGGTCAAGCCGGTAAATTAAACAACAAATTATAAGTCAAACATCAAGAAACCAAAATGTTCATCCAACAATTTTATTCTATTTTGTAACAAATAAATGTTCATCCAACATTCTTTTAACAAATAAAATGTTCATCCAACAATTTTATTCTATTCTGTAACAAATAAATGTTCATCCAACATTCTTTTAACAAATAAATGTTCGTCCAACGATTAATTACCTAGATACCAAAATATCCATAAGATCCAAATTTTTCTCCAAGTAATCAGATGCAATCAGCTTGGATTGAACCTGTTGCCTCTGTAAATTTGCAACAACTTGAGTAGCATCTTTCCTAGCCTGCACAATCCCAAAATCACAGATATGACTAAAACAAATGCTAATATCATAACTCATAAATTCATAATCCGTGTTTACAAAATTGATAACTACCTCCAAATTCAATTTCGGAAGACACTGAACAAGAAGTCTCAAAGTGTTTTCGTTGAAGAACTCTTGAGTCAACTGCGAACAAGCTTCAGGAACTGGTTCAGCTTCACTATTTCCATACAGAATCGTTTTCATCTCCCTCAAATTCTTAAACAACTCGATCATCTATTAACAGCAGAAGAATCAAATAAAACAAAATCAGAAATATCAAAAATGAAGAAATCAAAATTAAAAAGAGAGATTGAAATTGAACCTTGTCATTATCACGTTTGTTATCAGAAGAATTAGAATTTTGGAGGAGACGGAGAAGATCTCTAGTATTACGAACAATGTCGGAAGGAGTACGGGGCTTAGGCTTGAAGAGGCTCTTAGATTCAGTCGGAGGTGGTGGTTCAGAATAAACCACCACCTCTGACGAAGAGCCTCTTCGAAGCCCTTTGGGTTTAGAAACGCACACACCTATTTTTACAGATTTTGATGATATTTCATTTAAATGGATTGCGTTGGGATTTTTGATTCCGATCGATCGAAAATCGACTTCTTCTCCTAATTCATTTCTATTGTTCGTGCTCCGTTTTTTCAACTATACTGCTGTCTTTTGCTGATACTCCAGAATCATATGATCAAACTAATTTTATTTAATTACCCTTTCATGTTCTTTGGCTTTCCCGTTTTTGTCCTCAACACCTGTCCTTTTCGTACTAGCCTATTCCTCGCCGTTTCTCTAAAATCAAAATATATGTAATTTTAATATGCTTATACTACTCCTTAAAAATAAAATAAAATCAAAAACTGAAATACTTATACTTACTTTCTTGGTGAACACTTATTTAACACATGCAATAATATATTATAATATCGATTTATGAATATGACAAATCACATATTTTCATATACTCAGCTAGACAAAGTTATAAATGGTTGGATCGCTCTTAAAATCAGTAGAACATGTCCACTATCAGTTGAAAGTGGATTTGGCGTTTAACGATTTCAGAAAATCTTAAGCATTTATGTTGGTTGGTGATGCATGAGAGTCTCTCTACAAATGGTTTCAGAGGCTCGAGACTTCTTGCCACTGACACCACATGTCATAGTTGTGGCTCCATTTGTTGAAGATGACATGTATACTCTTCGTGATTGTCCTATAGCAATGGTTATTTGGGGTAACTTTCGTTCCATCTTTTCGAATGACCTCTTTATGAATGATTGTTAGATTTGATTCAAACAACACGTTATGCTTAACACACGACCTCTTTTTGTAGTTATTTGTGAAGGTGAGAAAAACCACAAGAAGGGGGGGTTGAATTGTGTTTTTGAAAACTTCTTCTTTTACGTTCTAGATAACTGTCCTCAGGTTCAGAGTCTGAAATAGTTTAGAGTCTGAGTGAGTTCAGAGTCTATGTGCAACGGATAATGTAAAGAACAGAAGAAGAAAGAACACAATCAATTATACAGGTTCCTTCCACAAACCGGAAGTAGTCCTGTCCTCCTTGCACTTCCAAGGAGAGTTCCACTAAAATGTAATCTCAAATTACAAGTTGCTCAATCACACAAGAAAGAGACTTATCTTTGCTCAAGGACAACTCCAAGAGACTTCTATGCTCAATCACAACTGAAAGAGACTTCTATGCTCAATCACAACTCCAAGAGACTTCCTTTGCTCAATCACAACTGAAAGAGACTTCTAAACAATTACAAAGAATTGAATACAGTTTGAATACTTGATATACAATCAGAGGTATTCACAATAAAGCACGAAACAG
>Ga0228711_1006711_pt1 | contig 16947 bp, 4 predicted proteins | sample MedpolnodulmetaG_2_FD_177996 | JGI IMG/M metagenome (GOLD analysis project Ga0228711, IMG submission 177996) | Root nodule microbial communities from Medicago polymorpha collected in Santa Monica, California, United States - brown nodules | ecosystem: Host-associated > Plants > Roots > Nodule...
GTTAGATGACTCGGTCTTAGATTAAATTTATATAGTTATTTAACCGGATTAAATCGGATTGAATCGGATTGACTCGGTCACTTTAAAAACTAAAATAATGACACCTGTAAAATAAAAAATCTATCCACAATAATAATTTCAAAGGCTAATTATTATAAATTTAATCGGGTTGAATCGGATTAAATTTATATAATTATTATTGTCATTAGCAACAATAATAATTTTAAAAAAACATGAAAACAGAGGAGTGAATAGAGGGAGTGAGGTTTTGGAGTCTATCTACCCTTTTTTGACCTTTCTAATTCCGGTTTTTTCTTTTTTTTTTAATTGAAAAATCCAAAACGACGTCGTTTTTGTAAAGCTAAAAGCAAAAATAAAAATAAAAATAGAGAACCGGTCAGACCAAAAACTCGGCCGAGTCACCGGTTTTTACCGGTTTTTACCGGTTTTGACCGGTTCCGGCCGAGTCAACTGCATGACCGATCCAAATGTTGGCTCGAACCGGCCTACCCACCGGTTCACGGTCCAACCGGTCCGAGCCGAGTTTTAAAACTATGCACGCGGCACACCCTAATTGGCCAATGGTATATAAGTGCTATCCCTATTTCGTATACCAATTGTAGATTTGGAAGATTTTAAAAGTGAGGATGTACACTCCACACTCTCCGCTGAAAATTCCGCCAGAGAGAATATGAATTTTGGATTTCCCTCTTCTCCATAATTATAGTGTATGGATCAAGTTATTAAGCTACTTCACACAAAAAATTATCTCTTTTATTTGTACAATTTACTTAATTTTTGTGAATTGGTCTACGTCGGATATTTTGGGATTAAGGTAGTAATATATAAAATTAAAAAGGATTTCTTAGAAGCAAATTCATATTTTTTCATCTCCTAGTATAGCATGTATAGGATCTTTGCTTATTAAATTTATGGGAATTCCTCTAGGGCAAATCCTAAAAAAGGCGAAACTCGATGACTGTTGAACGAATCGTTGAGAAAAAGACTTGGTTTGTGGAAGGGTCGTCAACTTAATCCCAAATTATCAGACACAGTTGACCGATTTGTGGCTTTTGGAAGTTCGGATGGTGTTGAAATCTGTGGTGTCCATATAATGATAGTATACGTAGTATGTTGGGAAATGGTGAAGCTATTGGTTTTTAGAAGGAGGAATTGAGCGGAAGCGAGGGATTACATTTCTCTTTTAAACTACACTATAAAATGATTTTTTTTTTTTAAATCAATGAAGTGTGATTAAAGTATTGAGAAATAATATTTATACAGCCAATTTGTGACAACTTTATCTTTTATACTCACATTATGTTTTTACTTTATCTCTTTGTTGCTTTTGTTTTCGTGCAAATATATAATTTTCTTTGTAAATTTATGGTTGTCTCATAAGTTGTCAAACGAATGGTTCAAATAATACATATCGTAAGTATTATATAATCATTTATCTTATTGTTCTTTTAATATTTTAAAATATAGACTTGCATTCCAAAGATTTCCCCCGAAAAATCCTCTGAAACTCTCTTCCCACGCAGACCTAAAGGAGTTCCCTCAACTGATGGGTGGTAGTGGAGTTGGGATTGGTCTGAGGAGTTAACTAAGTCGAACTTAACATATGAGGTCGAGTTAGAAGTTTTATAGTTGAGAGTATAGTTTTAAATGGTGGTTAGTGTTGTTGCAGAAGCTGTGAAGCGCATGGAAGTTATTGCAACATGAAATGCTTTTAAATTTGAACAATGATAGGTTGGCCACCCCATGTGACATACACCCCTTGTACCTCCACACAAAAAATTGACACATGACAATGTGGCCTCCACACACTCACCAACTTTGTCTCAGACTTTCTCTTCTCCCTATTGCCACATGAGGGTGTACAAGGATGATACAAAAAAGGGTGTCAACTTATAATTAATCTTTAAATTTACTCATCATAGAAATGTTTTAGCTTGCTCTATGTATCAAAATTTTGAAAACATCATTAAGTGTTGTTTGTTGTATGATTCATTTCATGGACTAAATTGACTAATGAAAGACAAGTTTAAAGATAAACCAAATCAAGTAAGTTAAGACACATTTGTGGACCTAACTCGCAAAATACATATTTTGAGATACTTTTATAAGACTATCACTTTTTCCACCCTATCCATTTCTCGCGCGCCTTATTTTTTCCAAAAATGTCCTTGAGAGTTTTGGATTTTAAAATCCGAACTGGTGTTTTCCTTTGTTGTAGGGTGAAAAAAAAAGAGTTTTTCACCAATTCAGATTTTAAAATCCGAACTAGTGTTTTCCTTTGTTGTAGGGTGAAAAAATCCGAAAATCTCAATAAATAGGGTGCGCTATTTGATTTTTTCGGATTATAGAATCCAAACACCCCCTAAACACCCTTTTTCGTGGTGCCGATGCAGTTCAGATTACATAATCCAAACTGCACCAGCACCAATTCTAAAGATGTTTGTAACATGTATACTCATTTTTAGGACAATATTAATCTTCCTAACTCTCATCCTCGTGTTTTTATTATCAAGACCCCCTTAGAAGGGACTTCTTACGGGACTATGCCCCTCAAAATCCAAAAATTCATCGTTTAGACCCTTTTTTCGTGGTGCTAATGCAGTTCGGATTACATAATCCGAACTGCATCAGCATCAATTCTGAACATGTTTGTAACATGGGTAGTCATTTTAATTTAGGACAATATTAATCTTCCTAACTCTCATCCTTGTGTTTTTATGATTTTATATGACATGGGTGTAGACCTTTTTTTTTTGTTTTAAAAGCAAAATTCAAAATTGCTGAAATGGGAGAAATTATGATTGTTGATTATACATAAGCATAGTTTGGATTATGAAATCCGAACTCGTCCGGATTTTGAAATCCAAACTGCAAAAGAGCATTTTTGAAAATTTTACAACGTGCGTGAGAGTGTCATAGGGTAAGAAAAGTAATAGCCTTTTTATAATCATGACATATTTAAGGGCTTGTCTGATAGTATCTCACACATTTCCATTGGACTAAAATGAATGTTTTGTTAAAATATATGAAAGTAAAATAATTCACATCTTATTATTATTTCTATGAACTCTTGTAGATAGAGCTTTCGACATCAATTTGTTAGATAGCAAGTATATTATCCCCAAAGTGAAGTGAAAGTGTAAGTTACAAGGAAAAGAATTTAATGGTGACCTTTATAAAATTCAAAATCTGCACCTTCAAAATTATCACAAATAAACGTTTGTACTCTTTCCATCCGTAACATTTGATTTTTGTACGCCTTTTGTTTTTCCCTTAAAATTTTGGTTCTTTTAAAAAACCAAGATATAACTAATGATATATTCCTTAAAAAAAAAAAACTAATGATATATTATTTCTTTCTTCAAGAAAAAATAATGATGTATTTCAATTAGCTAGGTTTTTATATTGGACATAACTTGATATCAGATTAGATTTTTATATTAGATTTAACCCATCTTTTATAAAACTTACTTATAAAATTAGAATTGTTATTCTTTTAAACTCTAGTGACATCTTATTTTAAATCTATGTGGGACTTGATTTTTTTTCCAGTAGTTTCCCTTTGTACTCTTACAAAAACCAATAAGATGTATGCATTAAATGAATTTTACTAAAAAAAAATAAGGCTAATAGGGTCTAAAATCTAAATATATCTAACTATATATTATTTCTTAGTATTAGTGCCCAAATCTTACAGACGACGGCAGGAGTAGAGTAGGTTAGACACAATTAAGTTTTAAGTGAAGTTAATTATAATAACACACAAAATTATATTCAGTGGCATTTTAGATTTTTAAGGAAATGTTAATTTTAAAAAATTTCCCCAAGTTATAAAAATGCATTTCTCATAACTTGAGGAGGATAATTAAAAATAATTTAGTTTGTTCCAAAAAAAATTAATGATAATTTAGTTATTTCACACACATGTATTGTTTTTACTGTTTTTTTTTTTTAAACTTTACCAAGAAAAACCATAAAAAAATGTTTTTGTTATTTTAGTAAGTAGAGGATATATAGAATATTCATAACCTGCATAATGCAAAATAACATGAATTAATTTATAGGTAAATTAATTCTGGAATATTATGTCTATGTGATGATAATTCAGTTGATAAGAACATTGTGATATAGTGTTGAATTAGAACTCCTAATTTCTTATTGTTCACGTGAATTTCGAGTCACTAGGTAGACTATTTAGGGATGAGGTAGTACCACTTACAAACCTATAAAGTGTCTAAACATTTTCTCACGGGATGAATACATACATGTTCGTTTGTATTAAAACTCTTGTTGCATTTTATCTAATTTTAACATTGTAGAACTTGAATCAATTACATCTACCAAAAAAGAAAAAAAAACTTGAATCAATTACATCTCACAGGCCATCCTTTAACATTTAATTTAAACAAAAACAAATGTAAATAACTTGTCAAATTAGATAGAATTTAATTAGCAACTTGTCCTTCAAAAGGTAAATTTAAAATCCGTACCTAATTAACCCATACCCCCCTAGTTATCTTCTGCCTCAGGTAACGTTAAAAGAATCTAAGCAAGTTGGCAGCAATAAAAATGAAATTAAAAACCAAAGTAAGAAAGCTAACAAGTTTAATTTGCATGAATGTTGCAATGCATCCTATGGTGAAGAATATAGAAAATATTAATTAAAGTGTAATAATGCTGATTCCACCCTGACGTACGTACGTTTTCTCATGGGAGCCAGTTTGCAATAATATTTTATTGTGAAGATCCTTTCTAAGTAATTTTTAATTACTCACTCTTAGGAAGTGTGTATATATAGAGTGGGATTGTGAAGGACCCTCCTCACCATCAGCATCAATAATAACTGCATGCACGTGTTTTAGGGTTTGAGTTTGGAAGAATATAGTTTCTCTCCTCTCTCCCTGCACCCTCTAATACTTGTGTAGTTGTTGTTGCTGAAGTCAAAAACATAGTCATCATGGCCATCAGTCACAACACTTTGGCTTTTACCTTTGGCATGCTTGGTACGTAGGATAAACTTAAACACATGACACATAATTGTGTTTTAGTTTTTTTGTTCTAGGCAAATAGATATACAAGTACATATATGGTTCTAATTTAATTTTCATATATAAGTGCATTACACATATTTTCTATGCATATTTTCTAAACTATAAATATCAATGCATATAGGTTAATCCCACTTCATTTTAGCACCTTACTACCACATTTTTCATATATAAACACTTTTAACCTCTTATATACATATGTTTTGTGATTAGCAAAGGTATTAATTACTGTCATATATTTGATGTACAGGTAACGTCATTTCATTCTTGGTATTCTTGGCTCCAATGTAAGTATCAATCAACATTATGCTTTCATTCATTAGTAAATAGGGATGGCAATTGGATCCAAACTCAGTGGGCACCCGCAAAAAATATCTATAATGGGCGGGTAAATACCCGCATTGTTGGGTATGGGCATGGGTACGGGTAATTATCCGCAAATTTGAACGGGTATGGGTGTGGGTACGAGCACTCTAGTGCCCACCCCGCCCCATGCCCGCACATTATATATACTATACCAATAATTTTATTTATATTAAATTTAGTTAATTAATCCAAAGTCTTTGATATTTATTGTAATATGCACTTATTTTTTATATTTTAGATGCTTTTATTTGGCTAAATAATATGATGCGCAATATTTGATATGTTGATTTAGAATATTTTTTATCATATTTTAATTATGTTGTGATTTTTTTATTATTTATTATCTTTTTGTTGTGAAAGTGTGGGTAATGGGTTCGAGTACGGACACTTAGATACCCATATGGTATGGGGACGGGCACCAAACTTATTGCCCACGAGGGTATGGGTTCGGGTATGAGGATTTTTTTTAAATGCGGGTACGGGGATGGGCACTATGATACCCTGCCCAATGGGTACCCATTGCCATCCCTATTAGTAAAATTAAAAATATTAATTAATCTACCTTGCTTGAATTAAGTAAAATTAAAAATATTAATTAATCTACCTTGCTTGAATTAATGTTGCAGATCAACATTTTACCGTATATACAAGAAGAAATCGACAGAAGGTTTTCAGTCACTGCCTTACCTAGTAGCTTTGTTCAGCTCCATGCTTTGGTTGTACTATGCATTACTCAAAAAGGATGCTTTTCTCCTCATTACCATAAACTCATTTGGATGTGTGGTAGAGACCATCTACATCATATTGTTCATCATCTATGCACCAAGAGATGCAAGGGTATTATTATACATTTATTTATATAAAAACTTTGCTAATCCAATCCAATAATTGAACATTAATATATTTTTTCAGTATAAAGTCAATTAATTTGTTCCTTAAATATTATTGAATGTAGAACTTAACTTTCAAGTTACTTTCGGCAATGAACGTGGGGTCCTTTGCTTTGATCCTCGTAGTCACTAACTATGCCGTGCATGGTCCACTTCGTGTCCAAGTTCTTGGATGGGTTTGTGTTTCCCTTAGTGTTAGTGTCTTTGCGGCACCACTAAGCATTGTGGTATGTACATATATAAAATCCTTCCTCAATTAATATATAACATACTCTAGTTTGATTTATGAACTTGGATCTAATAATTTTCTTGAAATTTATATGTAGGCTCAAGTTGTTCGTACAAAGAGTGTTGAATTTATGCCTTTCAATTTGTCATTCACACTCACATTGAGTGCCACAATGTGGTTTGGCTACGGTCTCTTCCTCAAGGACATATGCATTGCTGTAAGTGTTACTTATTATAGAAGAAAAAAAAAATTAGTAATGAACTAATGAATTATTTTCAAGCTACCTAATTATTTTTTGATGAAATCATCTAGTCATTGATGAAAAATTCATTTTTTGTTACTAATTAAATGATTCCATTGTGAATGATTAATGTACAGCTCCCAAATGTGTTGGGTTTCGTATTGGGATTACTTCAGATGCTGCTGTATGCAATCTATAGGAATCGTGGGGAAAAAGCTATGAAAAAGGAAAAGAAAGCACCAATTGAGCCACTCAAAAGTATTGTTATAGAGACCCAATTGGAGAAAATTGAACAAGAAAAGAAGAACAAGGATGGTGATGATAATGAGGAAAAGGATAAAAGTGAGGAACCTATCGGTTGTGGAGTTTAAATGTTTTTTTTTAAAGTTAATTATGTTGTTGTTTCGTGAGCACTATGGCCACGATATCTTCTACTTTAATTTCTAGCTTTCATTTCATTTAGTTGTAGCTACATGCATGCATGTGCTAGTGATTATGTCTTTAAGCTTTCGCCATTCATCAATCTTGCATTGTAAATCTTGCCATCCATGAATTAATGATGCTTCACCCTTTCTTTTCAATCCATGACATAAATTAATAGAATAGTTTTATTCTATCAAATGCTTAAGAGTTTCCTTTTTATGTTAATTAAGCTGATAAAAAAACTAATTAATGATACACACCATCTTCCTCACTTTCTTATTAATGCTTTAGAGTGATTTCTCTTAAATAGTTAAATCTACCAAGCTTCTCATAGCCTTTCTCTGTAATCTCTAATGCACCTCGAGAGCCCAGCACAACTTACGTATGAAGACACCACTTTTTATAATTCTCTTTTTTAAGAAGAGAAAAGTGGAAAGAATTGTATTCACGAGTTGCTATCTCTCAACTCTATACTCTCAATTCTCACAATCAAGCTCTAGATACCACTTTGTTGAAAAAATATAAATATTCTAATATAGAACTCACAATATGCTTGACTGAAATGACAAGTACAATAGGTATTTATACATACATGTAGATAACTTTGAATACACTTTTAGGAGCTTATTAATTCGTATGTACACTTCTTGGTATTCTCTACACTTTTCTATAATTAAAGTTGTTGCGAATTCAACAAGAAAAATGAAACAAATAACAATGACAACCAGAACCTAAACAACCGAAGCAAATAGATATTTAACCTAGAACAATTCTAGAACCTATGTGTAGAGCAAAAACAAAAACAATCAATCCAAAGACAATGATAAAGAGAGCAGAGTAAAAAACACAACGAGATTGCTTATCCCATTCAGCCAAAATTGATTTACGTCTATGGGAAAGAGTAAATCTTTGATTAACTATCAATGAATCTTTACAAGAGATACAAAATAGTTACAAGAGATTAGCTTCAAGATCTCAAGAAGAGCAAACCCTAATTACTACAATTCCCCTTTATCTTAAGAGAGTCACAAAAGTGACCAAGACATTATCTCTAATTGCTCACTAAGAGTAATCCTTAATTTCTCTCTTTTCCTCTCTCAACCATCAATGATTTTAACTCACCAGAGAATGCTTGAATTCTATCTCTAATGCTTCAGAACTACTCTAGGTGTTTACAATGTGTTTTCCAACCCTAGAACCTCACTTAAATTCTCTCTGCATGGAAGCTTTAATCCTCCTTAGTGTGCCCTTGTTTCAATTCCGTTAAAATCTATTTTTGAATCTCTATTTTCACAGGTAAAAATATATTGATCCGAATCAAGCTTCTAATCCAATAACCATGATTTAAATCACTTAGTGTAGCAAGTCTGAGGACACAAAACTTCTAGCTTTGTTCAAATTGTCATGTTCAGACCATACTATGTGGCAATCCATCCCTTCTACACCCCAAGTGGCACCATTTAATATAAAATTATAGAAATAGTGCCTTCTCAACAACTAAAAAAATAAAAGAAAAAGAACATGACACATTTTTCCTCTAACCCCCACCAGATCTCGTGTGTGCACCACCAAAATTTGTCTCTTGATTTGTCGCACCACCCTACTCTGTCTGTCGTCCTTTTCACCAGATCTCGTTCGTCGCACGACTACACTTTGTCTGTCTCGTTTGCTACACCATGCTTATTTTTCTGTCTAAACCGTGGATCTGTTTTGCCTCGTCGTCCCTCTCCTCTCGTTGTCGTTGCTGCCCCTTATTGTTGTCTCACTCTTTTTTGTCTCTTCCTCTCTCACACTCGACGACGTCGTGGTGGGCGATGACAACAGTGAGTCGATGGTTGCGAGGGAAGGTGGAGGGTAGGCGATGGTGGTTGTGTTGAGGGAGCCTAAAGGGTTTGAGAGAAGGTGAAACTACAAAATAACCCTAGTACCACATGGAGGGGTATGAAAAAAAATGTTCATGAAAAATTGTCCTTGTTCAAATGGGCCTTAACCCTTATTCAAATCACATTATCCTTAGAAAGTTTCTTTTTTATCAACAAAAGTTTCCTAAAAACACATTGAAATGACGAAATTACTTCTAATGATTAACTATCACTGGCCCCAGCGGTAGTTAACTACCGTTGCGACCTGTAACTTAATCCAGAACAGAAGCTTTTGTCTATGCATTTCCATTCCATTTCAAAACATACAATGAATGTATGTTTAAAATGTTGCAATCCCTGCCTATGACTAGAGGGCACATCGGTAGTTAATTGCTGCCGGTTTTGTTTACCAACGGTAGTTAACTACCGCTGCGACCTGTAATATTAATTCAAGCAACAACTTCATTTCTAGACACTCTCTCATCAATTATTACATTCTCTCAAAATCTCTACCAAAATCACCCAATCTCAAAATCATCAAAATTTCTTCAATAAAATCACAAGTAATCATAATGCTATTAACATACATTTTAGTTGGTATAGTTGTTTTTTCTTTTGTAATTTTAGTTTTAGTTGTAATTTAAATTTTGATTTTTTTTGGTAAAAAATGAATCAATGTTTACATCTAAGGTATTATGAATACTTGTTATGATAAAGTTATGTTGCTTAAATGTTTTCATGTTTATGTTGTAGTTATAGTTTTAGGGTTTAAAGGATCTGAAGGATCAACTAAATGAAATCAACCAAGGACTCAACCCCGGAGACACAAGGAGGGTGGAAGACGTTCAATATGGATGTCCCGGGTTATTGCAGTCCGACAAGATAATACTCACAGACAATGACTGTGTGAGGAGCATGTTCTCTGCATTTCGTCAGCACCACATGTTCCTGAGGATTGTGATGGATGCTACATCGCTGTGATCGACTGAAGATATTCTCAAGAGTTTGATTCTGCCACAAGATTATGTTTAGGTAGCATCATTATTATGTAGTGTCTTTATTTTGTTGGAATTTAAGTTTAATTCATGTTAGTTTGTTGAGGATGTTGATATTAAAGTGTCTTATACTTAGGGTAAAGGTTTGCAAGTCTCTTTGAAAATTCAAAAGAATTAAGAGAACACGACATCTATTTTACCAAATCAACTATATATGTTTTCACATCGAATTCCTTCATATTAGATGAGTGTGACGAAAAGGAATGCACTTCTAAGATGTTGTTTTGTGCTTGATCATGCTCCTCTATCAATTGAAACTTGTCAGTTGACAGTTCAATAGGATAAAGTTCAAAAGAATGTATTGGATTGCACTCATTTTTGTCGCTACTCATCTTATATGAGGAAATTCTATGTGGGGACTTATATAGTTGATTTGGTAGAATACATGTGTTGTGTTCTCTTCATTCTTTTGAGTTTTCAAAGCGGCTTGCGAGTTTTTACACCAAGTATAAGACACTTTAATACCAATATTTTGAGCAAACTTTCAACAATTTAATCTAAACCTAACATCATGATGATACCACATATTTAGGGAGAATGTAATGTAATGTAACAATTTGTTTAAAAGTAAATAAATTTGTCATATTCTATTGTTTTTGAATTGAATTTATCTTGTTTAAAATGTCTTGAAAATGATTGAATGTGGTAAATGAGTGCATCTTTGCTCCATTTCACTTTCCTCAATTTACCCCATTTCTAGTAATGGATGTGTGACATGTGGAAAAAATAAAATTAATGGTTGTAATTAAATGGTTGTAACATGCTCAGGTTGAAGTTGGTGGTTATGTTCAGCTATAAAGTCAACAACTTTATATTTCTCCATTACTAGAAATGGGGTAAATTGAGGAAAGTGAAATGGAGCAAAGATGCACTCGTGGTAAATGAGGTTAAAATGCACCAAAATCTGTCACAAATACAAAAAATTTGAAGAAAGGAAAGCAGCAGTAATTTACTGTTGTCTGATTATGCCAACGGCAGTTAACTACCGTTGAGGATAGTTACGTAATTTCCATGTGTTTTTAGAAAACTTTTAAAAATACTGATTTTAAGGCACATTCTCCACAAAAATAGTTATATAGATTTTTCAATAGATATTATGTCCCCTCTAAATAGATCTAAATGACTAAATGCTTCTAAATGACAAATTAGTAATAACATCTTATGAGACACCAATTACATAGGATTAGTGCGGTTGATCATTTTTAGTGAGATGTATGCTTATCATTATTTTATAACACATACGAAGTCCTCGAGTTTATAGGTGATACACAATTTGAAGTCGGTTACAATTACGTAATCTTATTTGATTTATAGAGTTTTGGGTAAAAAAAAATGTTGAACAATGTAATATTTTATGTTACTCTATTTTTTTTAGAGGATATGTTATTTTACTATGTTATCTTCTCTGCGATATGCGTTATGTGTATATGGGCGTGTGGACAAATCCATTGTCGTCTATGATTACCTATAATATAAAATTCCTTTCTTTAACAATATTTTTTATGAATTCTTAAATAATATCATAAAAATGTATTTTCTTCATTTGGTATCTGTCATCATTGACTTAAAATTATGGTCATAAAATATTATAGGTAATAATGTTTTGACAACAATTATTAGATAGTTTATTTAACATCAGCATCACGCTGAATAAATATTTGAAAAGAAATTTTCGCTTCATTTGTCAAATGCTAAGGTTTACAAGTAAGAAAATACTAGAGAAGTTTTTCTTTTTTTTAAGGGAAATACATAGAGAAGTTGTTGTCACTCATGATAGTAACGATAATATAAAAATTTCAAACGAGATTTAACTGTGGAGTAGAAAGGATAAGAACTACTGAAAAAATAAATAAATAGAAAGATCATCCGCAAGAGAGCATCTATATTGAGTGTTTAAATGAATTTTGGATGTTTATATCATTCATTTTATGATAATACTTAAAAGTATCAATTTTTTTCAACTTAACACCTCAAAATAAATTAAATATCCCACAAATAATTTTATATCGCTACATTTCAACAAATCTTATTTATTTCATTTCAATTTATGAAATGGGACATGCGAAAAATGAAGAGAGTGGGTGTTACCATAGTCGGTCATTCTTTAAAGACACTCACATACATGCACCATTGTGGGTGGATCATGAATAAAGAAAAGGTCTTGTTAATGAGTGTCCCCGGAGTACTCTTTAAGCCTCCCAAATTTAGTATTATTCTTTTAAAAAGTTAACTATTATAATTTCCAATGCATTCATTAAACAACTTTTTTATTTAAAATTTACCATTTAAAATGCTTAAAGAGTGCCCTGAGGGCACTCGTTAACATTTTCCATAAAGAAAATATAGACACGAGTGGACAAAGTAAATGCATGAATTTATGTGTCCAATTTTCATTTGTGAACAAAGGCAAACAAAAAAAACTATTAGTAATAATTAAGAAAAGAAAAATGCAACGTTGACAAATTGTAATAAATCAATCCACTAGATAAGAAATAATATACATCAATATAATATTATATAACCTATGGTTCTTTATTTAAAGCAGTGTAACAAAGTGGCGGAAATTTCCAGCCCAAGCTAGGAGAAGAAATTAATAACTCTATGTTAGCTTCTTCTTTCTTCTTCCTTTCAAAAAAATAAAATAAAATAGAAAACAGCTTCTTCTTCTTTCCTTAAATTGAATTGATCATTAACATTAGGAATTACTATCATATTCATGCTCTTCTGAACCTTCTCATCGATACTCAACTCCTCATGTTGTGCTCATAATATGGTAATTAAAGTGTTTATGCTCATAAATTAGTGAATTGGATAGAAATATGAGCAACACAATGATGCCAAGAAGCAAAGTCATGTTTAATTTGGTTTATGATAGAGGTTGACACAAACACTCCCTCTTAATTTCCAACTTTTTTCTATATTCCATTCCACACACCTTTTTATTTTTGAAATAAAAATAGACAAAAATGGATATTGGCAAGAGCATGAAGCAAGGAAAAGGGAACAAGAAAATAGGCCTCATCACAAAAACGTGGGAGAGATGCAAGTCCATAGGAGGAGGAGGAGGAGGAGGACACAAGAGTAAATCATATTCATCATCAGTGACTCCAACAACAAGAAGGAGCAAATCATGGCCTAGTATTCCGCGGGGCGAAGAAAATAGACGAAAGAAAGTGGCCCCGGAGGGATGCTTTTCGGTGTACGTTGGACCTCAAATGCAAAGGTTTGTGATCAAAACTGAGTATGCTAATCATCCTTTGTTCAAGATGTTGCTTGAAGAAGCTGAATCAGAATATGGTTATAGCTGCCAAGGACCTTTGGCTCTTCCTTGTAATGTTGATGTCTTTTACAAAGTGTTGATGGAAATGGATAATGAAGCTCCTCCCCAAGGTTGTACTTTTGGTCGTTCTCGTTCTTCTTATCATCTTCTTAGCCCTTCCAGGATGATTGTCTTAAACAACTTCTAATTATCCTTTTTTAAAGAGAAAAGGTTTTGTGATAATCTGAAGTTCGTCTGAATCTTGCATCTGATTATCTCTATCAAAATTAATGTAAACTTCATAAATAGCTAGCTATATGTATATGGTAATGTTTTATTAATTTCTCATTACTAGGGTACATATTAATGTCTAGCAATCTTGTCAACAAAATAAAATATTAATGTCTAGCAAGTTCATTTAGTGCTGTGTTAAGTTCTTTCCATCGCATGTAGTGATGATCATCAAGTATAATGATCAAATGTTGAAATTAATAAAATGTGTGATCCATGGTTTGCTCTATTCAAATTTTGATCCTCTTTTCTTATTTGTGTATGTAGTGCTCTGTCCTATTACTTCTCATCCACAAATACATTTTTCAAATCCACCAACACCAATATCATTATTTTAAATTGCTAATTAATCACATCATAACCTCAAATGTGGCCTCATTTGTTTGTAATTTTCTGCAATATATATCAATAGTCGCGAAGCGTATAGTTTAAAACAATAATGATAATTTTGGGTTGACTTTACTTCATCCAGTAAAACAAATATATGTCTATGTATCCATATGATAATCTTAATTAATGAACAAAACCATATCAATTGGTCACTATTTTTAAGTTGGTTGGGCTGTTTTGATGTCATGGACGGTTGAGCATTTGATCCATCAATAATGATGGCTATTTAATAATGCGTTTACTTCTCCTAATTTGAATCCATGTAGAGTTTTAGTATCTTTCATTGGGTTGTCACTTAATATATAGTTAGAAATTACATAAATATATTTATTTGATTTGATCTAGTTCTATTTTTTTTTTTAATAGATAAGTGACCTAGTGGGCACACATGGAAAGAGGAGAGAGTTGAAATCTGAGATCAAACTCCGGCACCTGCATAAAACGTCGTCACAACCGACTACTAGGTTGTAGATGTCATGTATGATAGAACATTAGAGTTTAAGAACACATAAAATATATCCCTTTTTAAATTTTTCTTAGTGATGTTCTTGTAACTATACATGAGTGTTTGGCTAAAGGTTGGACCTTCGGTGTGCATCATCATATTATTCAAGACAATTAGAAGGGAGTCAGTGTGCAAATATATTAACTAAGTTGGGAGTAGTTTAAATTCTTTGATTCCATGATCCTCTGATGGTTGATACTTTACGATTCTTCTTTATTAGGATTTAGTTTTTGTTCTTTTTTTTCTCTTTTTTCTCATGCAAACAAAAAAGGTAAAACATGAAATGTTGCTTTATGTTTTAAGACAGTAATTAGAAAACCGATATTTATCTTAAACAAATTTAGATAACCAACTTAAAAGTGACAATTTTGTTAGTAAGTTAGGTATCATTCACTAATTTTATTTTTTTTAACTAGTCTGGTGGCTAGAGCTCACATATTTAAATGTAGAAAAGTAGAGTGTCCAAGGTTCGAACCCCGACCCTTACATATTATAATATGCAATATCCCTACCAACTGAATTAAGCTCACGAGAATGACTAAAATTATTTTTATTGTAGAACAAATAAAATAAAGTAAAAATAAAATACTTACTTGAAAAAGGAGGGGCCAAGGCCATATGAGAAACCAACACCTAACAACTCAAAAGTCAAATGTTGTGAATCGAATTTTTATAAAGAGTAAATAGTTACTTTGGTCCATGACTTTACACCTTACTGTCACTTTAGTCCCCGACTCAGGATAAACTACAATATAATCCCTGAATGTGTAGATCTGTTATTAGTTTAGTCCTTACCGTTAAAAAATTTTGTTAACTGATGATGTGTCAATTATAAGGACCAAATTGAAAGTTAAAAAAATTATTTTTTATTAATGAAAAAAAAAATATTCATCTTCTTCATCTCTATCAATTATTTTCTTATCAGTTTAGTTCTTAGTTTTAAGAAGATACTCGTTATGGTTTCACTGGAAATTTGTGCCATTCACCTACCATTTTCAAAGCAATTGAAAAGTCTAGGATGGCCATAATAGTGTTCTCCAAAACCTATGCATCGTCAAAATGGGGAACTTCTTCCATTATATATGAGCTTGAGCAAGCAAGTCTGCTCTCATTCCTGCAGATGGATGAGTAGAGAGATAATCATCGGTAAGCCTAAAAACCCTTAAAAAACTTTCGGTCAAGTATCTGATCTTCCTAAAGACTTTAGGTGCAACCTGGGGATCATAGGCAGCTGACGCAAGTAATAGAAGTCCGATGTAATCTGCTTCCATTTCCATCCTGAAAAATTGTGAATGAATTTGTTTATGTCACTATAATATGTAACCATCATTGACCTTTCTATAATCATATAGCATCTCAAGGCTTAAAATTACACAATTTTCCAGTTCAATATAAAAGTATTGTTTTAATTTCGCTTTTATTCACAATGTCATGATCGTATAATACTAGTCTCCCGGATTCCAATATACCACACAATATTTGAAGTCCATGCTCCAAAGAAGCCATGTCAGAACATGGTTGGTTAGATAGTCAAAAGAGAATGTGAAAAACTGATATTGTTGCAGCATCCACAAAGAAGCTATGGTCACAGATCATGAAGCTAAAAGGAAGCACAAGCAGTTGAACAAAACTACAAAGAATATTAAGAAGAAGATTAAAAGGGACCATTATATAACGAGTAAATAGGCAATTACCCCCCTGAAATTGTAAGTTTCGTCAATTACCCTCCTGAAATTAAAAAAACTTCAATTACCCCCCTAAAATTTCACAACGTTAATCAATTTACCCCCTCCGTCAAATTTTTCTGTTAGTGAACTTGATGTTTTGCAAATACCCCCTGAAGTTTTACACTTATGTGCAAAATGCCCCCCGAACTTAATATTTTTTTTTTCTTAAAGGCAAACAATTAACAGTTAAATATTAAAGCTAACTATTAATTTTGGAGTTTGGGAAAACTACATGCATATATACATCAAAATAGGCTTGTACATGTTTGATTTTTATTTTTTTTTATAAATTGGGGAAGGAAAAATGTGTATTTTTTAAAGTGAAAATAATGGTTATTTTTACAACGGTCCTGAGAGAATTTACACTCATCAATTTGAGTTTACCAGGCTTAGGCTAGCATGAGTAGCAATAAGGAGAAACAAAGTCACAATTAAGGAGTGTGCTCCACATTCACAAGACAAGAACAAGATTAGTACATAATTAGATGTGAACTAATTTTCTTGTATAAAGCATGACACAAAGCCTTTTTTCATTTTGATACTAAAACAAGCCAAAAACCTTGGAGCATAACTCACAATTCATAGAATAATATAAAGGTTTTCCATTTCCCAAACAGTTCACATAGTCTAAGATTTAAGG